>LNAP01002284.1_pt1 | contig 19365 bp, 15 predicted proteins | sample 602601 | NCBI WGS metagenome assembly LNAP01 (sample SAMN02440304, study PRJNA202911) | soil metagenome | biome: Subtropical and temperate rainforests or woodlands; isolation source: soil samples (1 kg each in a 20% v/v slurry with milli Q water) were... ...
TACAATCAACGCGTCCGCGCCCATCTGATGCGCTTCCACCAATATCCGTCCGGTGGCGGCGGCGCGCGCGGCGTTGCGAGGCTGAGCTTCACACTCAGCCGCAGCGGTCAGGTCACATCCAGCCGCATCAGTGGCCCCTCCGGCGTTGCTACCTTCGACGCGCAAGCCATGTCGATGATCCGCCAGGCCTCGCCATTTCCTCCGATCCCGGAAGAGATCAAGAACGGCGCGATGAGCTTTTCGATCCCGGTTGAGTTTACGGTGCGGTAGGTCTTTCTTCACCTCGCCCCGCTTGCGGGGAGAGGTCGGATTGCATCGAAGATGCAATTCGGGTGAGGGGGACTCTCCGCGAGTCCGTTTGTCACCGTCCCTGCGGAGACTCCCCCTCACCCCAACCCTCTTCCCGCAAGCGGAGAGAGGGAGAGGAGAGAGCCGGCCCTACTTCGCCTTCAGGAAGTCCGCGACCTCCAGCAGCATGAACTCGTCGTCGTCGGCCTTGTTGGGGTCGCGGCTGGACGAGAACGGCAGGTTGTTGTCGTTGCCGACGATGATGTGGGTCTCGTCGACGCGGTCGACGTTCTCGATGGTGAAGAATGGGAAGGTGTAGACGCCGTCATTGAGGGGCTTACGCGCCTTCTTGTCGGGATCCTTGATCTTCATCAGGTCGATATAGCCGATCTTGCGCACGGGCTTGCCGACATTGGCGTCGGTGAGCTCGATCTTGTAGACGCGCTTGAACTTGGCAAGATCAGGGAAGCAGTTCTCGCCGCGCTGGCCCTGCGGGCAGGCCTTGTCGGCGGTGCCTTCGCCGTTGTCGCGCTCGATGATCAGGCCGCTCGTCGGGTCGATCATGTTGAAGTCGCCGATGGCGTTGCCGTTCTGCTCGAACACATACTGCCAGTAACGGCCGGTGAACTTCTCGGCGGCGACGTCGAATTCGAGGATGCGGGAGGCTTCCTTGCCGTCGACCTTCTCCCAATCCTTCTTGTCGGCGTCCCACAGCGGGCCCTCAAGCAGGCCGTAGAGGAACTTGCCGTCCTTCGACGACGCGAAGCCCTCATAGCCCTTGGAGCGGCGGAGGTTGACGTTGGTGTAGGTCGCGCCAGGTGCGCCCGGGGTCCCGACTGCCCAATGATCGGGCGAGCGCACCGGCTTGCCGTCCGCGACCGTCTCGAACACGCCGAGGATCTTGCCGGTCTTGTCGGCCTTCAGGATATAGGGGCCGAACTCGTCGCCGATCCAGAAGACGTCGCCGATGATCTGGAAACCTTCGGTGTCGAAGTCGGCGCCGGTGAGGTAGCGCTTCGGGGTGTCCTCGTGGACGATGCGGAACGGCACCTTCTTGTCGGGATCGTGCAGGAAAATGGTCTCCTGGCGCTCGATCTTGCCGTTGGCCCAATCCATCTTGTAGCGGTTCAGATACAGCATCGAATCCGGCGAGTTGGCGCGCGCGCCCATGCCGTTGTCGGTGATCACCCAGTAGCTGCCGTCGGGCATGTGCTTGATGCCGGAATGGCCCTGCAGCGGCTGTCCCTTGAACGGCAGCGACACGCCGGTCGGGCGCTCATACGACTTGCCCATCACGGTGCCGAGCGCGTCGACGCGCTTGCCGGTGGTGTATTTGCCGGAGGTCTTGAGATCGGCGGGAGCGTCGGCCGGCGCGTCGATGAAGGTCGCGGCCGGCATCACCACGTGGCCAGCGAGCTTGGCCGGGAATTCGCCCTCGGTCTGCGCAAGCGCCGTGCTCGCGGTGAGAATGATTGTTGCAACGGAGGCAAGAAAGGTCGCGCGCATATGCGTCTCCTGTGAGCGGAGGACGTCTTATGCGGATTGCATGTTGCAGTTTTGTGAAACCGGGCCAAACGCCGCAGTCGCCGGCTACTTTCTCGGCGGAGTCGGCGAAGGCACCGGAATCTCGAAGCTGACGGTCTTGCTGTCGATCACGCGGTGCGTCGGATCGGCCAACTCCAGCAGGACCTTGTGCGGGCCCGGGGGCAGTCCGACCACGATCACGGTCTCGCCACTGGCATCGACAAAATGCCAGGGCGCATCGTCGACCGTGATATGGAGATGGCCGATACGCGGCGACACGTCGAGCGCCCCCTTGCCGAACACCGGCACGACGCGGAGATTCTCTGTGGCGTACTGGATGAAGACGAGTCCGTGCGCGAGTTGTTCGGCCAGCGGCGGATCCACGATCAGGCGGGCTGGCGCCTGATTTTCAATCGCAACCAGCGCAGAGGGCCCGCGCACGTCGCGGGCGCTCTGGGCGATCGCCGCCGATGCAAACAGTGTGGAGGCCGTCGCAACGGCCATGACGCCGAGGGCGACACTCATGATCGCTCTCTCGGAGCCATCAGGCAATCTTGCGGGCGAGGAAGTCGCGGATCAGGGGAGTGACCTCGTCGAACCTGTCCTCGAGCAGGAAATGGCCTGAGTCGACCAGGTGAAACTCCACCTGCGGCAGATCGCGCTTGTAGGGATGGGCACCGTCGGCAGGGAAGATGAAATCGTTCTTGCCCCAGACGATCAGCGTCGGCGGCTGGTGCTTGCGGAAATAGGCCTGCACCGCGGGATACAGCGGCAGGTTGGTCCGGTAATCGTAGAACATGTCCATCTGGATCTCGCTGTTGCCGGGACGGTCGAGCAGCGCCTGATCCTGGACCCAGTTGTCGGGCGAGATGCGGCTCACGTCGGACATGCCGTCGGTGTACTGGAATTTGGTCGTCTCCAGCGTGACCAGCTTCATCAACGCCTGCCGGCTGGCATCGGAGCCGTCGGCCCAGTATCGCTTGATCGGATCCCAGAACTCCTTCAGCCCCTCGTCATAGGCGTTGCCGTTCTGCACGATCAGCCCGGTGATGCGCTCGGGATTCTTGAGCGCCAGGCGCCAGCCGACGGGCGCGCCGTAATCCATCACGTACATCGCATAGCGCTTGACGCCGATCTGGTCGATCAGGCCGCCGACCAGTTCACCGAAGCGGTCGAACGTGTATTTGAAGGTCGCGCGCGACGGCATCTCGCTCTGGCCGTAGCCGGGATAGTCGGGAGCGATCACGTGGTACTTGTCGGCCAGTGCCGGGATCAGGTTGCGGAACATGTGCGAGGAGGTCGGGAAGCCGTGCAGCAGCAGCAGCACCGGCGCATCCTTCGGCCCGGCTTCGCGGTAGAATATCTTGATGCCATCGACGGTCGCGGTTCGATGGTAGGTGACCGGATAGGCGCTGGCGGCGGCGTGCTCGTCACGCTCCGGCTTCGCGGATGCTGCCGTCGAAGCAACTGCGACCGCTGCTCCAGACAGCCCCATAACGAGACGGCGTCGATCGAGCAGCGCTGGCTCGCGTGTGGTCTCTGCGGTTTTCATGTCAATGTCCTTTCAAAACGATCAGTTCGCCGGCGGCAGCGAGCGCTTGTTCAAACGCCCTGGTAGACCAGCCGGGTGAAGAAGCCGGGATCGATCACGAACTGCCCCCATATCGCGTCGAAGGCTGCGGTCGGTTTCGCCGCAACGGTTTCGTCCCGCGTTCGTCCCTGCTTCTTGAGCCGGGCGACGTTGTCGCGAATTCCGACGAGCATGTCGCGAAAGGCCTGGAATTCCGCTTTGTTGCCGACCGGCTTGCCGTGCCCGGCGATGACGATCGTGTCCTTGTCCATCGCCGCGAGATTGGCGTCGCATGCAGCGATCATCCCGTCGATGCTGCCGCCGGTCGAATAGTCGATGAACGGATAGATACCGTTCCAGAACATATCGGCGACGTGAACGATGTTGGCGTCTGCGAAGGTGACGGAGATGTCGCTGTCGGTGTGCGCGGGCCCGTAGTATTTCAGGCCGATCGAGGTTCCGTTGAGCTTGAGCGTGTGGCTGCCGGCAAAGACTTCACTCGGGATTCCGCCCGCGCCGAGCGGAAGGAAATTGTAGTCCCAGTCCTCGACGCGCTCGACGTGGAGGAGATGCTTTCGGGTGTTTTCGTGTGCAATGATCCTGGCGCCGGCTGAATGCAGCCATTCGTTGCCGTCGGCATGGTCGAAGTGCCAGTGGGTGTTGACGAGGTGCGTGACGGGATCGGCGCCCAGATCGGCCAGCGCCTTGGTGAGCTGGGGACGCGAGACACCGATGCCCGCATCGATCAGCACCTTGCCGTCGGGTCCGGTGAGAACGGCGATATTGCCTCCGGAGCCTTCGAGCACGCTGATATTGCCGCGCAGCTTGTAGGTCGTGATGGGCGACGTCGCCGCACTGTCCTTGATCAGGCTGACGATGCCTCGCGCTTCGGCATAGGCTTGCCTTGGGGTAAGCCATCCCGAAGTGGCGGCTGACGCCGCTGCGCCGACGCAACACAGGCAGAAACCGCGTCGGGATAACGAGGGGAGCTTTGGCGAACGCATGCAATTTTCGCTTTCTCGAGCGACAATCGACGGCGCCAATGATTGACCCCGCTGTCAGGATCCAGCGTGGGGCCAATGCAGCATGAGGTCTATCACGATTGCACGATCGACTGCGCTTGCACGCAGCCGCCGGTTACTCCTTCACCGCACCGGTCAGCGAAGACACGTAGTAGTCCACGAACAGCGAGTAGAACACCGCGACCGGCAGCGAGCCGAGCAGCGAACCGGCCATCAGCGCGCCCCACTGATAGACGTCGCCGGTGACGAGCTCGGTCAGGATCGCGACCGGCACGGTCTTGTTGGCGCCGCTCTGGATGAAGGCGAGCGCGTAGATGAACTCGTTCCAGGACAGCGTGAAGGAGAAGATGCCGGCCGAGATCAGCCCGGGCACCGCGAGCGGCAGCGTGATCCGCCGCAGGATCTGCAGCCGAGTCGCCCCGTCCACCAGCGCGCATTCCTCGAGCTCGTAGGGGATCGACTTGAAATAGCCGATCAGCAGCCAGGTGCAGAACGGCACCAGGAAGGTCGGATAGACCAGGATCAGCGCCATCGGCGAGTCGAACAGGCCGAACTGCACCACGACGGTGGCGAGCGGAATGAACAGGATCGACGGCGGCACCAGATAGGCGAGATAGATGCCGAGGCCGACATAGGGACTGCCGCGGAAGCGCAGGCGTTCGATCGCATAGGCCGCAAGCGTGCTCGCGATCAGCGACAGCGTGGTCGAGCCGATCGCGACCAGCATGGTCGTCCACAGCCAGCGCGGATAGGCGGTGTTGAACAACAGGTGCTTGATGTGCGCCAGCGTCGGCGAGGTGATCCAGAACGGATTGTGCTCCTTGTAGTTCATCAGCTCGGCGTTCGGCTTGAACGAGGTGATCGCCATCCAGTAGAACGGAAACAGCAGGATCAGCACGAAGCAGCCGAGCGGCAGGTAGATCATCATCAGCCGCCGCAGCCCGGAATCCCAGGCCATGGTGTCGGGGGCGGCCTTGGTGTCGGCGACGGATGGTTGCGCGACGGTATCAGTCATTGCTTTCTCCCTGCTGCCATTTGCGGCGCGCCAGGCCGAAGTAGGAAAACAGCGTCGCGAATACCAGGAACGGGATCATCGACACCGCGATCGCGGCGCCTTCGCCGAGCTCGCCGCCGGCAATGCCGCGCTGGAATGCCAGCGTCGCCAGCAAATGGGTTGAGTTGCCGGGGCCGCCGCGGGTGATGGCGTAGACCAGCTGGAAGTCGGTGAAGGTGAAGATGATCGAGAAGGTCATGACGATGGCGAGGATCGGCATCATCATCGGGAAGGTGATGTAGCGGAAGCGCTGCCAGGCGCTGGCGCCGTCGAGCATCGCTGCCTCGTAGAGCGAGGGCGAGATGGTCTGCAGGCCCGCCAGCAGCGAGATCGCGACGAAGGGAATGCCGCGCCAGATATTGGCGGCGATCAGCGAGAAACGCGCCGGCCAGGGCGAGCCGAGGAAGTCGACATTGGTGGTCCGCCAGTGCAACACGTCGACCAGCAGATAGGAGATGATCGAGAATTGCGGATCGTAGATCCACCAGAATGCCAGCGCCGACAGCACCGTCGGGACGATCCAGGGTAGCAGGATGATCGCCCGCAGCAGGCTCTTGAACGGGAAATGGTTGTTGAGCAGCAGCGCCAGCCAGAAGCCGAGCGCGAACTTCCCGAAGGTCGCAATCCCCGTATAGAGCACGCTGTAGAACACCGCATTCCACCACAGGGAATCGGTCAGCAGGTACTGGAAGTTCTCGAAGCCGACGAACACGCCCTTTCTGCCGATCGTGGTGTCGGTGAAGGCGAGCCAGATGCCGAGGCCGAGCGGATAGGTCAGGAATACGGCAAGCAGCCCGATCGCGGGTGCGAGGCACATCACGATCAGGAACGGCTTGTAGTCGAACAGGCGGACCAGCCAGGACGGCTGCCGGTGAGCCAGTGCGAGAGGGGGAAGCGTGGTTACGGACATCGGATCGTTGTCCTGTCGTTGAAGGTCAACAAGCCGTCACTGCGAAAGAGCCCGCGACAAAATTGCGTAGCAATTTTGCGCTGGCGACGAGGCAATCCAGGCTGTAGCCGCGGGGACGGACTGGACTGCTTCGCTTCGCTCGCAATGACGGTCGCTTTTCGTTCGCCGTTACCTCTGCCTGCGGAAGTACCGCTTGCAGCGCTGCTCGGCTTCCGCGGCTGCGGCTTCCGGCGTGGCGGCGCCGGTCGCGACGGACGCGAACATCTGAATCAGCACGTAGTCGGCGCTGACGGCGCCGGTCGCCGTCGAGATCGGACCTGCATAGCCGTCATAATAGGTGCTCTTCATCGTGTCCTTGAACAGCGCCACCTTGGGATCCCGCGACCACACGGCGGCCTCGGCATAGGCGGCCAGCGGCTGGGCCCAGTAGCCGGAGTTGGCGTTGAGCCACGGCTCGTACTGGTCCTTCTCCAGCATGTATTGCAGGAAGGCCTTGGCGGCGTTGGGGTACTGGCTGTGCTTGAACACCATGGCGTTCAGCGTCAGGCCCGCCATCGGCGAGACCTTCGCTACGCCCTTCGGCAGCAGCTGATGTTCGCTGTCCTCGGCGATCGCCTTGGTCGCGGGATCGTTCTTCAGCGAGAAGTACAGCGAGACGCCGTTGGCGGTCAGCGCGATCTCCTGCGCCGCATAGGCGCGATTGTTGCTGACGTCGTTCCAGGACGTCGTGCCGGCGATGAAGGTCGGGTAGAGCTGCTTGACCCAGTTCAGCGCCGCGATCGTCTCCTTGCTGTTGATGACGACGTCGCCCTCTTCGTTGAGCAAGGACCCATTGTGCGACCACAGCGCCCAGCTCGCGAAGCCGTTGCCGTCGCCCTTGGCGTTGCCGAGCGCGAAGCCGGCCGGCTTGCCGGCCTTCTGGAGCTTCTGGCACAGGTCGAGGATGCCGGCGTGGTCTTCCGGCACCTTGTCGAAGCCGACCGATTTCAGGATCGACTTGCGGTAGATCAGGGGACCCGCGGTGGCGCCGAACGGCAGTCCGATCCAGGCGTCGCTCTTGTTCTTCTTGCCGTAGCGCTGCGCCAGCGGCAGCCAGCCGCCGTAGCGCTTGCCGACATAGTCGGCGACGTCGGTCAGCTCGATCAGCTTGTCGATGTAGATGTGCGGCGCATCGGAGAAGCCGATGATGATGTCGGGGCCGGCGCCGGAATTGGCGGTCACCGCGGTCTGCTGGTTGATGTCCTCCCAGCCGACGAAATCGACCTTGACCTCGACCCCGGTCTCCTTGGTGAATTTGGCCGCATTGGCGCGGAACACGTCTTCGTCGGCCTGGACGAAGCGGACCGGCCGAAGCATGCGCAGGGTTGCGCCCTTCTCGATCGGCAGTTTGGGGGCGGGGACGTCCGCCGCCTTGATCGCGGATTGGGCGTTGGCCGGAGCACCGGTTGCCGCGATCGCGGCAGCGGACAGGCCCAGCGCCAAGGCATCACGACGTGTGATGTCGTTCCTCATCAGTTCCTCCCTATGATGTCTCCCTTCCCGGCGTTGGTCGCCGGTGAAGGGCCGTTTCAGTCTCTTGCCGGTTGCCGGCGCGTTGTGCGCCGCCCGCCTCAGCTGTTCGGCCCGCGGTCCATGCTGACGGGCTGCCAGCGGCGGAGCGCGGTGCTCTGCAGCACCGACGGATTGACGCAGCTTACCGGCCACATGCCCTGCAGCACCAGTGACAATTCGTAGCCCACCCGGCGCTTGCGCGCCTCGTCGAACCGTGCCGAGGCCGAGGCGACATGGGCGGTCAGGGTCACGTTCTCCATGCCGAGGATGGGATTGTTGTGGGAAGGCGGCTCCTTCTCCAGCACATCGAGGGCGGCGTGCGCGATCCAGCCCTCCTGCAGCGCCTTGATCAGGCTCTCCTCGTCCACGGTGGCGCCGCGCCCGGTGTTGATGAAGATTGAGCCCTTCTTCATCTGCCGAAAGTGCTTCTCGGTCAGCATGTGATGCACCTCGGGCCTTGCCGGGGCATGCATCGAGATGAAGTCGGATTGCGACAGCACCTCGTTCAGCGTCGCCGGAATCACGCCGTGGTCCCACATCAGCGTTTCCTGGATGAAGGGATCGTAGGCCATCATGCGCAGGCCGAAGGGTGCGGCGCGCTTCGCAACTGCACGCGCCACGCGGCCGAACGAGATGAAGCCGAGCGTCTGGCCCATCAGCCGCGGGATCTTCAGCAGCGCCGGCCGGCCCTCGGCCCAGCGCCCGTCGCGCGCCATGCGGTCCTGCTCGACCAGGCGGCGGAAGCCGGCCAGCAGCAGCATCATGGCATGGTCGGCGACCTCCTCGATGAAGGTGTCGGGGATGTTGGTGACGGGAATGCCGCGGGCGGTCGCGGCCTTCACGTCGACGCTGTCGACGCCGACAGAGCCGAGCGTGATGACCTTGCAATTGTCCAGCGCGTCGATGATCGACTTGGTGATGGGGATGCCCTTGGCGTAGATGGCGTCGGCGGTCTTTGCGGCGGCGATGAATTCGGCCTCGCTCGCGGGGGCCTCGATGATCTCGGCATCGATCGGATCGAGCGCCTCGCGCTCGTAGGAATAGTCGCTGCCCGCGACTGTGAAGCTCGCGCCCTTCGGCGTCACCACCCTGTATTTCGGCATGTCCTGCTCCCGATTTGGTTTGTCGGTTCTTGTTGTGACCCGGCCTTCTCGAACGGGCCTTTGCGTCTTTTACGCGAAATCGAAGCCGTTGCGTACAATCGCCGGTTGCCGCTGCGGCGAATTGTTCACCCGTTCGGGCGTTTTGTCCGGGCTTCTACGGAGCCGTCCGTAACAGGTTGATAAGGGGTCACACACTAAAAGTTGAATTAATTTCGATCGCTTCAGTCGCGTGCCCGTATCCCTTTTATCGCCGGAGCCCAACCAGTGAAATTGAGCAATATGAAGATCGCTCCCAAGCTTGGCATCCTCGTCGGTGTCACCTTGTTCGGCCTGTGCGTCTCCGGGATTCTCGCCGGATATCTGATGAAGCGAGAAATGGTGAATGCGCGCATCGACCAGGCCAAGTCGATCGTCGATATGGGCCGCAACTATGCCCTTGCGCTGAAGAAGCGAGTCGATGCCGGCGAGATGACGAAGGACGCCGCGCTGGCCGACCTTCGCCGCTACGGCAATGCGATGACCTATGACAACGGCTCGGGCTATCTGTTCGGCACGTCTTATGACGGCATCACCCAGCTCGCGCCTGATCCGAAGCAGATCGGCGCCAACCGCATGGACGTCCTGACCAACGGCCGCAAGCTGTCCGTCGAGCTGATGGACGGCGTCAAGGCCAACGGCTCGATCCTGCTGTATTATGAATATGCCAGGCCGGGCCAGGAGGGGCTGATCCGCAAGATCGGCTACGCTGTCGCAGTGCCCGGCCTCGACATGTATCTCGGCACCGGCGCCTATCTCGACGACATCGACGCCAAGATGCGTCCGGTGTTCTGGTCGCTCGGCCTTGCCATGCTCGCTATCGTCATCGCGGCCGGCGGAGTCGCCTGGATGATCGGACGCAGCATCAGCCGTCCGCTGGCAATGCTCGGTACCCGCATGAAGGAGCTCGCCGACGGCAAGCTCGAAGGCGAGATCCCCGGTGTCGGCCGCGGCGACGAGGTCGGTGCGATGGCTTCGACCGTCCAGATCTTCAAGGACAACGCGGTCCGCATCCGGGACCTCGAACAGACCGAGGCGGCAGCCAAGGACCGCGCCGCGGCCGAACGTCGCAGCGCGATGGAAGGTATCGCCAACGACTTCGAACGCAGCGTCAACGGCATCGTTCGCTCGGTCTCCTCGGCCGCCGCCGGCATGCAGAGCACGGCGCAGTCGATGACCGCGACCGCCAGCGACGCGTCCTCTCGCGCCGCCACGGTCGGCGCGGCCTCCCAAAAAGCCTCCGGCAACGTCGGCACGGTTGCCGCCGCCGCCGAGGAGCTGTCGAGCTCGGTGACGGAAATCTCCCGCCAGGTTACGCGCTCGACCGAAGTGGCGAGCCGGGCCGTCAACGACGCCGAGCGCACCAACGCCACGGTGCAGGAGCTCTCCACCGGTGCCGAGAAGATCGGCGAGGTCGTCAAGCTGATTCATTCGATCGCGGCGCAGACCAATCTGCTCGCGCTCAACGCCACCATCGAGGCCGCGCGTGCCGGTGAATCCGGCCGGGGCTTCGCCGTCGTCGCCTCCGAGGTCAAGGCGCTCGCGAACCAGACCGCGAAGGCGACCGAGGAGATCTCCGCGCAGGTCGCGGCGATGCAGACCTCCACGAGCGACGCCGTCGCGGCCATCGCCGGCATCACCCAGACCATCGCCGAGATGAGCGAGATCACCGCCGGCATTTCCTCGTCCATCGAGCAGCAGGGCGAGGCGACCCGCGAGATCGCCCGCAACATCCAGTCGGTTGCGGCCGGTTCGAACGAGATCAACGCCAATATCGGCAGCGTTACCTCGGCCGCGGAAGCGACCGGCACGGCGGCAACCGACGTGCTCACCAACGCGCGCGAGCTGGACAGCCAGTCCGGCGCGCTGCGCAGCGCGGTGGACGGCTTCCTCGCCAAGGTGCGCGCGGCGTAAATTCTTGTGTTGAATTCGTAGGGTGGGCAAAGACGCGAAAGCGTCGTGCCCACCTTTTCTCTTTTTTCGATGAGATGTTGGTGGGCACGCTACGCTTTGCCCACCCTACGAGATCTCACTGCTTCTCGATCTTCGCGTTGGTGATCAGCTTCTCCCACAGCACCAGCTGATCGTTCACGAAGGTGCCGAGCTCTTCCGGCGTGCCGGAGAACGCGTCCATGCCGAGTGTGGCGAGCTTGGCCTTGATTTCCGGCTTCTCGACGATCTTGCGGATCTCGGCGTTGAGCCGCGTCACGATTTCCTTCGGCATGCCCGCCGGGCCGAAATAGCCCTGCCAGGACGAGATGTCGAAATCGGGCACGCCGGCCTCCTGCATCGAGGGCAGGTTCGGCACCAGCGGCGAGCGATCCCTGGTCGTGACCGCGAGCGCGCGAAGCGCGTTGCCGTTGACGTGGGGAAGCCCGGTCAGGATGTCCACGAACATCATCGAGACGCGGCCGCCCATGACGTCGTTGAGGGCCGGGGGCGAACTCTTGTAGGGCACGTGCAACAGGTCGAGTCCGGCATTGTGCGCAAAGGTCGCACCCGACACGATCGCCGAGGACGAGCCCGAGGCGTAGCTCAGCTTGCCCGGATTGGCTTTGCCGTAGGCGACCAACTCTGCGACGGTCTTGGCCGGCACTTCCGGGTTGATGACCAGCATGAAGGGCAGATCGCCGGTGCGGGCGATCGGGGTGAAATCCTTCACCGGATCGTAGGTTAGGCTCTTGAGCAGATAAGGATTGGCCGAATGCGTCGTGTTTGTCGTCACCAGCAGCGTGTAGCCGTCAGGCGCAGCGCGCGCGACATAGGTCGCGGCGATCATGCCGTTGGCGCCCGCCTTGTTCTCGATCACGATGCCGACCCCGAGTGCCTGCGACAGATGTTGCGAGATCAGCCGCGTGGTGGTGTCGGTGCCGCTGCCCGCCGCGAACGGCAGCACCAGCGTAATATTCTTACTGGGATAATTGTCGGCCTGCGCACTAGTTGCGGCGGCAAGACACAGCGCGGCCGCGCCGGCGGCGCGCAGGGTTCGGATGAGTGATGACAGCATGTCCAGACGTTCCCTCTTTTTCGTTGGCGGGGAACCTAGCTTCTCCACGCTGAAATCGGAAGACGGGAGTTTGTCGTCCGCGTCGCGGAATTATTTCACCGCGGAGCCCTGTCGTGACGCGATCACGACGCCGGCGAGCACCAGCGCGTAGCCGATCAGGTGGAACGGCTGCAGCTTCTCGCCGAGCAGCAGGATCGCCATCGCCGAGCCGAACACCGGCACTAGATGGAAAAACGGCGCGGCCCGGTTCGGGCCGATCAGCGCCACGCCGCGGTTGAAGAAGAGATAGGCGAGTGTCGAAGGGAAGATCAGGATGTAGCCGAGCGTCGCCAGCGTCACCGTGTCGAACTGCAGGACGCTGCCGCTCCACGCTTCCCAGATCGCCGTCGGCAGCAGCATCATTGCGCCACAGCAGGTGGTGAAGGACAGGAAGGAGAGCTGATGAACCTTCGGCCGGCGCGGGATGAAGGCGGAGTAGATCCCGAACGCCACCAGCGAGGAGGCGAACATGATGTCGCCCCGGTTGAAGCTGATGCTCGCGAGCGCCGCGAAATCGCCGTGCAGGATGATGACGAGCACGCCGAGAAGCGAGATCGCGATGCCGGCAAGCTGCGCGCCGGTCAGCCGCACGCCGAACAGCACCAGCGACCACAGCGCCACGAACAGCGGCCCGGCCGACTGGATCAGCAGCGCGTTCAGCGCCTCGGTGTATTGCAGCGCCCAGTACGAGATCGCATTGTTGAAGGCAAAGCCCACCAGCGACAGGAACAGCATCAGCGGCAGGCTCTTGCGCAAGGCGCGCCAGTCACGCTTCAGATGCGGCCAGGAGAACGGCAGCAGGATCAGGAACACGCCAAACCAGCGGATCGTGGTCACCGTCAGCGGCGGCACATGCGCGCCGACATGGCGCGCGAGCACGATGTTGCCGGCCCAGAACAGCGAGCTCAGGCTGAGCAGCAAATATGGCTGATTGTTGAGCCAGCTGGCGGGATTCGAGGCCGGTGGCGCGGGCGAAGCGGTCGTCATTGGCGTTGGGTACAACCTTGCGCCGGATTCCGGTCGTGACACAAGTCACGCCGCCGCAATGCTACAATGCAGGTATGACCCGGGGAGGCGCCAATGGCGGTCAATATGTTGAACATAGCGGGCCTGGAAGGGCTCGACCAGCATGCGCCGGTGGTGATGCTGAACCTGATGCGTTTCCACGATCGCTCGCGCGACGGCGACGGTTCGGGCTGGGACGCATATCTTCGTTACAGTGCGATCACGGTGCCCATGATCAAGGCACGCGGCGGCACGCTGCTCTGGACCGGCGAGGCGAAAGCGATCGCGCTCGGCCCGCACGACGGCAACGACTGGGACTTTGTCGCACTCGTCCATTATCCGTCGCTGGCGGCCTTTCTCGACATGATGACATCGGAGGCCTACGAGCGTGAGGCCGACCCGCATCGCGTCAACGGCTGCGCCGAGCATGTGATCATCGCGACCAGCGAAGCTTACAGCAAGTTCAGGGCGAAGTAGCGCGAACTTGATTACCCTACCCTGGAGGGGGAGGGTCGGCACGTGATCGAGCGAAGCGAGAGTGCGTGACGGGGTGGGGTGATCTCTCCACACGGGCACTGTTCGTCGAGGAGAGACCGTCACCCCACCCCGCTCGCACTTCGTGCGATCGACCCTCCCCTCCGGGGGAGGGTGAACGCTCATCTGCGTGCTTGGATCGAAGCGTGCCTAGCTCGCCTGCTTCTTTGACGCCACGAACACGCCCGACAGCACCAGCGCGAAACCGATCAAATGGAACGCCTGCGGGTGTTCGCCCAGAAACGCCATCGCCATGATCGAGCCGAACACCGGCACGACGTGGAAGAACGGCGCGGCGCGGTTGGCGCCGATCAGGCGCACGCCGCGGTTGAAGCAGAGATAGGCGAGCGTCGAGGGGAAGACGGCGACGTAGAACAGCGTCAGCAGGTTCGGCCCGTCGAGCTTCATCAGCGGGCGCGCGGACAATTCCCAGATCTCCAGCGGGATGAGGCAGGCGGCGCCGGCGCCGAAGGTGAAGGCGAGGAACGACAGGCCGTGCATCGGCGGCCGCTTCAGGGTCAGCACCGAATACAGCGCGAAGATGATCAGCGCGACGATGAAGATGAGGTCGCCCTTGTTGAACGCGATGTTCGACAGCGTGGTGAAATCGCCGTGCAGCAGGATGGTCAGCACGCCGCACATCGACAGCGCCACGCCGAAGGCCTGCGCCGCGGTGAGCCTGATGCCGAGGATGGCCAGCGACCACAGCGCCACGACCAGCGGCGCGGCCGACTGCAGCAGCAGCGTGTTGAGCGCCTGCGTATGCTCCAGCGCCCAGTATTGCAGCGTGTTGAAGGCGCCGATACCGGTGATCGACAGCACGATCATCAGGCCGAGCCTGCTGCGGATCGCGGGCCAGTCCCGGGCGAGGTGCTTCCAGGCGAACGGCAGCACCAGCAGGAAGGCGAAGGTCCAGCGCAGGAACGACAGCGTCACCGGCGGGATGTGGCCGGCGGCGAGCCGCCCGACAATGGCATTGCCGGCCCAGCACAGCGCGGTGATGCTGAGCAGCAGATAAGGCTGGTTGGCGATCCAGTGGTGGCCGGATGAATCGGCACTTGTGCTCTGGCCGGTGGCGGACATTTTGATTGTTATGGCCCCGCGTCGATAGCGCCGAGACCCCGGCCCGGTGCAATCCGGGCCGGCTGAAAGCCCGGCCCGCCCAAAGACACGGAAATGCGCCCGATATCAATGGTGCGAGGCGCATCGCGACCATGCGCAGTGATACGGCCGGAACCTGGTTCAATCCTTTCCTCCGGTGCGGATCGCAAACGGCTTCAGCAGCTCTGCGCAGGCGAGATAGACGACGACGAGAAGCGCGATGCCGGCCATCATGAGCGGAGGCGGCGTGACGAAGCCGAACCAGGCACCGACCGGCGTGAACGGCACCACCATCGCGACCAGCAGGGCGACCAGCGAGGAGGCGGACAGCAGCGGATCCGGCCAGTTGCGCCACGGTCGCCCATTGGTTCGGATGATGAAGATGACCAGGATTTGGGTCGCCATGGATTCGATGAACCAGGCGGTGCGGAATTCTTCCGGCGAGGCCTTGAACAGATAGAGCAGCGCGCCAAAGGTCAGGAAGTCGAACACCGACGACAGCGGCCCCATGATCGCGGCGAAGCGCGCAAGCCGCCTCATGCTCCACACCTGCGGCTGCGCGGTTGCGGCGGATGAGACCTGGTCGAAGGGAATGCCGAGCTCGGAAAGGTCGTAGAGCAGATTGTTGAGCAGGATCTGCGTCGGCAGCATCGGCAGGAACGGCAGCGCGATGGAGGCGATCGCCATCGACAGCATGTTGCCGAAATTCGAGCTTGCGCCCATGCGGACATATTTGAGGATGTTCGCGAAGGTGCGCCGGCCTTCTTCGACGCCGTCGGCGACGACTTCGAGGTCGGAGGCGAGCAGGATGATGTCAGCGGCGGCCTGCGCCACGCCGGTCGCGCCGTCGACCGACAGGCCGATATCCGCGACCTTCAGCGCCGGCGCGTCGTTGATGCCGTCACCGAGAAAGCCGACCACCGCGCCGCTTGCCTGCAGCGCCTTCACGATGCGGGATTTCTGGTCGGGTGCCAGCCGGCCGTAAGCGTCGGTCGATTGCACCTGTACGGCCAGCGCTTCATCGCTGAGTTCGGCGATGTCGGCGCCCGACAGCACGCGATCGGCGTTCAGCCCGACCAGGCCGGCAAGCCGTTTCACCACCACGGGGTCGTCACCCGACAGAATCTTCAGCGTGATGCCGCTCGCCGCGAGCCGGGTGATGGCGGCCGCGGCCGTCGGCTTCGGCGGGTCGGCGAAGGCACAAAGACCCTCGAAGACGAGATCGGTCTCGTCCTCGGTTTCGACCTCGCGCGTCGCGCCGGTCCAGGGGCGCGAACCGATGGCGATGCAGCGCAGCCCCTCTGCCGCGAGCTGATGCACGCGCGCGATTGCGGCCGCTCGTGCATCGTCGTCCATCGCGCCGCTGCGCTGCGTCGTGCACAATTCCAGAACCGCCTCCGGCGCGCCCTTGACGATCAGTAGTGCGCCTTCGGGGCCGGTTGCGAGCACCGATCCCAGCCGGCGCGAGAAATCGAACGCCTGCCGGCCGGCAAGCGACCAGCCTCGTGCGGCATTGGACTGGCCGGCAACCAGCGCCGCATCGAGCGAGCCGCGATCCCCACCGAGCTCTGCGGCGATGGCGCCGAGCCGCGCGGCGCGGGCATCGTTCTTGCCATCGGCATCGAGGCTTTTTGCCAGCGTGATCTCGGCCGAGGTCAGCGTGCCCGTCTTGTCCGTGCACAGGACGGTCATGGCGCCGAGGTCGTGGATCGCGGCGAGGCGCTTGACGATCACCTTGCGGCCGGCCATGCGCAGCGCGCCGCGCGACAGCGTCACCGTGGTGATCATCGGCAGCAGTTCCGGGGTCAGCCCGACCGCGAGCGCGACCGAGAACAGCAGCGAGTCCATCACCGGACGGCCGAACACGACGCGGACGGTGAGCACGACCAGCACCAGCGCCAGCGTGGCGCGCGCGATCACGAGGCCGAATTCGCGCAGGTCGCGTTCGAACGGCGAGGGCACCTGCGCTTCGCCAAGCGCGGATGCGGCCGTTCCGAACACGGTGTCGCGGCCGGTCCTGACCACGAGCGCGATGGCCTCACCGGTCTGCGCCACGGCGCCGCGGAACAGTGCATTCGATCTATCGTCGGGGTCGGTGACCGCGCCGGCGCGCTTTTGCACCGGATAGGGCTCGCCGGTCAGCGCCGCCTCGCCGGCGGTGAATGCCGTGCTCTGAAGGATCAGCGCATCCGCCGGAATGATGTCGCCGGCGCGAACGCGCAGAATATCGCCGGGCACGACGTGATCGACGTCGATCTCGCGGAAAGTGCCGTCGCGCTTGACCTCGGCCTTCAGCGCCACCGAGCGGCGGAGGACTTCCGCGGCGCGGATCGCGTGGCCTTCCTGGATGGTGTCCAGCCCGATCGAGAGCGTCAGGATCAGGACGATGATGAGTCCGCCGATCTCGTCGCCGGTGAGCATCGAGACGATGCCGGCAACGAGAAGGATCAGCGATAGCGGCTCCAGCAGCCGGCGCAGGATCGCGCGCATCGCACCTTCGATGCGCGGCGCCGCATCGCTGTTCGGCCCGTAACGATCGAGCCGCCCGGCGGCCTCGCTCGCGGTCAGACCTTGCAGTCCGGACCCGATCTGGGTGCCGAGATCGGCGGGGGAAAGACGCCAAAAGTTGTCTCGGGCGGCGTGCGTCGGATCATCGGCCACAGCCTGCTCCTGAAATTGTTATGCGAGGGGACATGGTGAGGGACGATCGAATATGACGGGCAGTCAACGCTGTGATGGCCTTCTCTCAATCCATCAATTCGGCGATCGGGGATTGAGCCATATCAATCGCTCCACCCGCCAGCGCGCTAGCCTGTCCAGACCTGCATAAACAAGGAGCAGACTCATGGTTGCAAGCATCCGGGTCGCGCTGGCCGCATCCATCGCATTGATCGCCACAGTGCAGTTCACCGCCGCGACGGCGCAGCCCTCTGGCGGCGGTGCCTTCATGGGACCCGGCATGATGGGCTCCGGGATGATGGGAGGCATGATGGGCCGCCATGGCTTCGGCGCGATGTGCAATCCCGGAATGGCGGGTTTCGCCGAATGGCGCGCCGACCGGCTGGTGGACAAGATCAAGCTGACCGATGCGCAGCGCGCCAAGTTCGACGAGTTCAAGGCGGCTGCCGTGAAGTCGAGCGAGACCATGCGCAGCGCCTGCGTGGCCGACGTGCCCAAGACCATCGTCGGGCGCGCCGAGGCGATGGAAAAGCGCATGGACACGATGCTGCAGGCGATCAAGACCATGCGGCCCGCATTGGAGGCGTTCTACGCGACCTTGACCGATGAGCAGAAGACCAAGCTGGATTCGACCCAGGGTCCAGGTCAGGGCCACGGTTTCTGGCGCTGGCGCGACAATTGGTGAGCGCAGCAAGCCGGCGTCGCGATCCGCGTGGGCGTTGTCATGATCGAGCAAGCAATGGTCCTGCCGAACAAGAGCCGGTTTTCCCTGGCGGCTTTGTGGTCGGGATTTCTCAGTCACAAATGGTTCGTTCTCGCGGTCGTCGTCTTGCTCGGTCTCGGGGGCTGGCAAAGCGCGCGGACGATCCTCGGGGCCGCCGTCGTGGTCGATCAGGTCAAGCGCGGTCACCTGATCGAGACTGTGGTGGCGAGCGGCCATGTCGAGACGCCGTTCCGGGTGGAGATCGGCAGCCAGCTCACCGGCACGGTTCAGGAGGTGCTGGTGCAGCAAGGCGAGAAGGTCACCAAGGGGCAACCGCTGATCTCGCTGGAATCGCGCGAGCTGAAAGCGAGCGTGGTGCAGGCGCAAGGCGCGGTGGCCCAGGCCGAAGCGCGCATCAGGCAGATCGAGGAATTGACGCGGCCCTCGGCTGACGAGGCGTTGACGCAGGCCAAGGCGACGCTGCTCAACGCCCAGCAGACCTACGACCGCACGGCGCAGCTCGAACACAATGGCTATGCGACGCGCGCGGCGCTCGACGATGCGCAGAAGACGCTCGATGTCGCCCGTGCCCAGATGCGCTCGGCGCAGTTTCAGGTCTACACGGCAAGCCCGGGCGGCAGCGACTATGTTATGGCCCAGACCCTGCTCAACCAGGCCCGCGCCAATCTCGACACCGCCGAATCCCGCCTCAATTACGCGACGATCGCCGCGCCCCGCGACGGCGTCCTGATCACACGCAGCGTCGAACGTGGCACCGTGGTGCAGCCGGGCAAGGCGCTGCTGGTGCTCGCGCCGGCCGGCGACTCGCAACTCGTACTGCAGATCGACGAGCGCAATCTCGGCAAGATCGCGCTCGGGCAGAAGGCGCTCGCGTCGGCGGACGCCTATCCGGATCGGCGCTTTCCCGCCACCATCACCTACATCAATCCGGGCGTCGACATCTCCCGCGCCTCGGTCGAGGTGAAGCTGACGGTCGCCGATCCCCCGGACTATCTGCGCCAGGATATGACCGTGTCGGTCGATATCGAGGTCGCCGCAAAGGAGGATGCGCTGGTCCTGCCGTTGCGCTCGGTGCACGACGCCTTGTCGGGCGCCCCCTGGGTGCTCGGCATCAAGGATGGCCGCGCCAGCCAGCGACCGGTGAAGATCGGCCTGCGCGGCAACAGCCATGTCGAAATCACCGACGGCCTCGCCGCCGGCGACGTCGCGATCCCGCAG
>LNAP01002285.1_pt1 | contig 19361 bp, 16 predicted proteins | sample 602601 | NCBI WGS metagenome assembly LNAP01 (sample SAMN02440304, study PRJNA202911) | soil metagenome | biome: Subtropical and temperate rainforests or woodlands; isolation source: soil samples (1 kg each in a 20% v/v slurry with milli Q water) were... ...
GCCGCGCTGGCCCAGCGCGAGGTGGACCAGCTGGAACGTACCCGCAGCGAGCTGCTGATCGAAGCCAGCCGCCGCGACGCCCAGCGCGCCCGGCAGGAAACCGAGCGCCTGCGCGTGCAGGCGCAGATCCAGGCCGAGGAAACCGAGCGCCTGCGCCAGTCGGCCGAGCAGGAGGCCCTGGCCCGCCAGGACGCCGAAACGGCGCTGACCAGCGTGGCCGGCAAGCAGCAGCAGCGCCTCAGCTCGGCCCAGCGGAACGCGGCCAAGCTGGCCCGTGAGGAAGCCGAGCTGGTGTCCGGGCAGAAACTGCCGGGCTCGAAGTTCGATGGCCGCGGCGAGGTCTTCACCTTTGCCGGTGACGCGTTCGCCGCCGGGGCCTCGAGCCTGTCCGCTGGCGCCGGCAACCAGGCCAAGGCCCTGGCCGAGTACGTGAACATCGGCAAGAAGGGCAGGATCCGCATCGAAGCCTATGACAGTGCCAATGGCGTCGGCCAGAAGCGCGCCGAGGCACTGCGCGACGCGCTGGTGTCGGCCGGTGTCGCCAGCAGCCGGATCCAGGTGGCTGGGAAGAAGGCCGCCTCCACCCGAGCCCGCTCGGCCGAGGTCGTCATCGCGCCGTAATTGATTGATATTGTTTGTTTTTCGTTGTGTTGAGTATTCAGCCTGAACCCCGCCTCGGCGGGGTTCGGTCTTTTTGCCGCAGGGGCTTGAACCCCGTCCAGAGCAAGCGTAGGGTCAATTGTCCGGGACGCAATAACGCGGACCGGACGATGGGAGGGCCGGGCCGATGCAAGCAGGGCGCGAACCGCAGCAGATCGACGTGCGCAGGCCAGTGCCGCACGTCGTTGTGGGCACCCATGTGGGCATCGAACGGCACTCCTCCATGAACAACGCCCCGTGCCTTGCGGCCGGGGCGTTCGTGTATCTGTCGAAGGAGGTCCATCATGTTTGAAGATCAGCCCCAGAGCGAGATCGACGCCCGTCGCGCGCGCGATCCGGAGTTCCGGGCACTCCATGACCAGCACCGCAAGTTGAACAAGAAGTGCATGGACGCGGAGTTGGGTGTACTCCCGATCGATGATGTCACCCTGGGTCGAATGAAGCGCGAGAAGCTGCTGGCCAAGCAACGCCTTCTGCGAATGTACGAAACACCGCTCGCAACGTCGTCCCCCACGCATTGACGCACTCCGGTCGTGCCCGGAATGGCATGACCCGGCCATCGATGGCCCCGCCAGGCTCTCCTGACCTGGCAACGCGACGCCGCTGAACGCAGGCGTCGCGCCTAGGCACCACACGCGGTGGTGCCTAGGCCCTGCAGGCACGTCCCCCGATGCGGGCGGTACCGGTCTCCTCGTCGATCCGGGGCCGTCCGCATCCCTTTTTCCGTCGGCCACCGCCCGGGTATCGAACCGGCCTGACTTTCGTCGCCATCCGTCGGATAATCACCGGTCCGGCCCTGTGTGGCGCGAACCGAAGTCCCCCGAATGCCCATCCATTCTTCCGTCCTCGAACTCATTGGCCAGACCCCGATCGTCAAGGCCCAGCGCCTGGATGCTGGCGTCTGCGAGCTCTACCTGAAGCTCGAAAGCGCCAACCCGGGCGGATCGATCAAGGATCGCATCGGCCTGTCGATGATCGAAGCGGCAGAGAAGCGCGGCGACCTGAAGCCCGGCGCCACCCTGGTGGAAGGCACCGCCGGCAACACCGGCCTGGGCCTGGCGCTGGTGGCCCAGCAGAAGGGCTACAAGCTGATCCTGGTGGTCCCGGACAAGATGAGCCGGGAGAAGATCTTCAACCTGAAGGCGATGGGTGCCGAAGTGCGCCTGACCCGCTCGGACGTGGCCAAGGGCCATCCCGAGTACTACCAGGACCTTGCCAAGACCATCGCCGAGCAGACCCCGGGCGCCTACTTCATCAACCAGTTCGGCAACCCGGACAACCCGGCCGCGCATGAATTCGGCACTGGCCCGGAGATCCTCGAGCAGATGGAGGGCGATCTGGATGCCATCGTGTTCGGCTGCGGCAGCTCCGGCACCATGACCGGCCTGTCGCGCGCCTTCGCCACGCTGTCGCCGAAGACCGAGCTGGTGCTGGCCGACCCGGTCGGCTCGATCCTGGCCGAGTACATCAACGACGGGGTGCTCAACGACAAGTCGGGCAGCTGGCTGGTGGAAGGCATCGGCGAGGACTTCCTGCCCTCGATCTCCGATTTCAGTCGTGTGAAGAAGGCCTATGCCATCACCGACGCGGAGAGCTTCCATACCGCGCGCGAGCTGCTGGCCAAGGAGGGCATCCTCGGCGGTTCCTCCACCGGCACCCTGCTGGCGGCGGCGCTGAAGTACTGCAAGGCGCAGACCACGCCGAAGAAGGTGCTGGTGCTGGTCTGCGATACCGGCAACAAATACCTGTCGAAGATGTACAACGACTACTGGATGCTGGACAACGGCTTCCTCGAGCGCCCGCAGCACGGTGACCTGCGCGACCTGATCCTGCGCCCGTATGGCCAGCGCGACACCGTCGTGATCGGCCCGAACGACCTGCTGACCACCGCCTACCAGCGCATGAAGCTGTATGACGTGTCGCAGCTGCCGGTGATGGATGGCGAGCAGTTGGTCGGCATCGTCGATGAAAGCGACGTGCTGCTGCATGTCTATGGCGACGAAGCACGCTTCCGCGACCCGGTGGCCACCGCCATGGTCAGCAAGCTGGACCGGCTGGACGTGAAGTCGCCGATCGAGGCACTGCTGCCGGTGTTCGACCGAGGCCAGGTGGCCATCGTGATGGATGGCAATGCCTTCCTGGGCCTGATCACCCGCATCGACCTGCTGAATTACCTGCGTCGGCGCGTTCAGTAAGGCGTTTATCGCCGCAGATCGCTGCTGAATCCCGGTTTATCCGCGTCAAAGCTCGTTAAGGCCGCGCTGATAGACTCCCGCTCCTTCGACGGCGCCGGTCATCGGCGCCAATCAGGAAACGACATGTCCAACGCTTCTTCCCCGGACCGCGCGCTGGCGCTGGCCACCCTGGCCATCCATGGCGGCCAGTCGCCCGACCCGAGCACCGGCGCGGTGATGCCGCCGATCTACGCCACCTCGACCTATGCACAGTCCAGCCCGGGCGAGCACCAAGGCTTCGAGTATTCGCGTACCCATAACCCGACCCGCTTCGCCTACGAGCGTTGCGTGGCCTCGCTGGAAGGCGGCACCCGTGGCTTCGCTTTCGCGTCGGGCATGGCCGCCAGCTCCACCGTGATCGAGCTGCTGGATGCCGGCAGCCACGTGGTGGCGATGGACGACATCTATGGCGGCAGCTTCCGCCTGTTCGAGCGTGTGCGCCGCCGCACCGCCGCACTGGATTTCAGCTTCGTCGACCTGACCGATCTGGCGGCGTTCGAAGCGTCGATCACGTCGAAGACGAAAATGGTGTGGATCGAGACCCCCACCAACCCGATGCTGAAGATCGTCGACATCGCCGCGGCGGCCGCCATCGCCAAGCGCCATGGCCTGATCGTGGTGGTGGACAACACCTTCGCCTCGCCGATGCTGCAGCGGCCGCTGCTGCTGGGCGCCGACCTCGTGCTGCATTCGGCCACCAAGTACCTCAATGGCCATTCGGACATGGTGGGTGGCATGGTCGTGGTCGGTGATGATGCGCCGTTGGCCGAGCAGATGGCGTTCCTGCAGAACTCCATTGGTGGCGTGCAGGGCCCGTTCGACAGCTTCCTAGCCCTGCGCGGCCTGAAGACGCTGCCGCTGCGCATGAAGGCGCATTGCGCCAATGCGATGGCGCTGGCCAAGTGGCTGGAAACGCATCCGGAGGTGGAAAAGGTGATCTACCCTGGGTTGCCCTCCCATCCGCAGCATGATCTTGCCCGCAAGCAGATGGCCGGCTTTGGCGGCATCGTCTCGATCGTGCTGAAGGGCGGTTTCGAGGCGGCCAAGCGCTTCTGCGAGAAGACCGAACTGTTCACCCTGGCCGAGTCGCTGGGTGGCGTGGAAAGCCTGGTGAACCACCCGGCAGTGATGACCCATGCCTCGATTCCGGTGGCACGCCGCGAGCAGCTGGGCATCAGTGATGCACTGGTAAGGCTGAGCGTGGGTGTGGAGGACCTGGGGGATCTGCAGGTGGATCTGGAACGGGCGCTTGCGGGTGCGGTTGAATGAGCAACATCCACGCCGAATTCGGCAGCTCGCCTAGTGCGCTTGTACGCAGTCTCGTCTCCAATCGAATGCTGATCTGGCAGTTGACCCAGCGGGAGGTCATCAGCCGGTATCGAGGTTCCGTGTTCGGACTGGCATGGTCCTTTTTCAATCCGCTGTTGATGCTGGCCGTCTACACCTTCGTGTTCTCGGTGGTGTTCAAGGCGCGCTGGGGGCTGGAAACCAGCAACCACGGTGACTTCGCCGTCATCCTGTTCGTCGGCATCATTGTGCACGGCGTGTTCGCAGAGTGCGTCAACCGCGCACCAGGACTGATACTCAACAGTGCCAGCTATGTGAAGCGTGTCGTGTTCCCGCTTGAAACCCTGCCATGGGTTGCAATGGGCGCCACACTGTTTCATTCGATGGTATCGGTGGTGGTCCTGCTGATCGCCCAGTTGCTCCTGCGCGGGTCGATTCCGGTGACCGCTCTGTGGTTGCCGGTGGTGGTCCTTCCGCTGGTCGTCGGCACCATGGGCGTCTCCTGGTTGCTGGCTGCGCTGGGTGTCTACCTGCGTGATATCGGCCAGGTCACCGGCATCGTCACCACGGTGATGCTGTTCATGGCACCGGTGCTGTACCCAGTGCAGGCGCTGCCGGAGAAGGTGCGGCCGTACATCTATCTCAACCCGCTCACGTTCATCATTGAACAGGCGCGTGAAGTCCTGCTATGGGGGCATGCCCCGGACTTCATCGGGCTGGGCAAGTACGCAGTGGGGGCCGCGCTTATCGCGTGGTTTGGTTTTGCGACGTTCCAGAAAATGCGCCGGGGGTTTGCCGATGTCCTCTGATCCCTCCAGCGATATCGCGATCCGAGTCACTGGTGTTACCAAGTGCTTCCAGATATACGACCAGCCCCATCAGCGGCTCAAGCAGGCTGTCCTGCCGCGTCTGCGCCGCGCCCTGGGGATGGCTCCGCGCCGCTACTACGACGAATTCTGGGCGCTGAAGGGCGTCGATTTCGAAGTCAAGCGCGGCGACACGGTCGGTATCATCGGACGCAATGGCTCCGGCAAGTCGACGCTGCTGCAGATCATCTGTGGCACCCTGCAGCCAACCTCGGGGTCGGTCGAGGTGAATGGGCGCGTAGCGGCTCTGTTGGAGCTCGGCGCAGGTTTCAATCCGGAGTTCAGCGGACGCGAGAACGTCTACCTGAGTGCGTCGATCCTTGGCCTGACGCGCGAGCAGATTGATGCACGCTTTGGTGACATCATTGCTTTCGCCGATATCGGCAACTTCGTTGACCGGCCGGTGAAGACCTACTCCAGCGGCATGTACGTGCGACTCGCGTTCGCGGTCATCGCGCACGTCGATGCGGACATCCTCGTCATCGACGAAGCGTTGGCCGTGGGCGATGCAATCTTCGTGCAGAAATGCATGCGCTTCCTGCGCAAGTTCCGCGAAACAGGCACGCTACTGTTCGTCAGCCATGACACTTCCTCGGTGCTCAACTTCTGCCAGAGTGCGGTGTGGCTCAACCGTGGCGACATGGTCATGCACGGTACTGCCGAGGACACCTGCAACGCCTACATCGAGTATTGCTCGCAGGAGGTCTACGGCGATACGGTGAAGCTGACCTCGCGCCAGGCATCGCGTGATGCGGCGCCGGCCAAGGCGCGGTCCAAGGCCCAAGTGGAGCAGGACACGCGTCTGGAGATGTTCGACAACGTGGCCAATTCCGCTGGTTGGCATTCGGGTGTCGCCAGCATCGATTCGGTGCTGCTCAGCGATCCAAAGGGAGAAACCCTGACCTCGTTCGCCGGCGGCGAGGATGTGCTGCTGCGAGTGCGCGCCACTGCGCACCAGGCGCTGTCCAGCCCGTTGATCGGCTTTTTCGTAAAGGACCGTCTGGGGCAGTCGCTGTTCGGCGAGCACACCTTCACCTACATCCAGCCGCCGATGCAGGTCGAGGCCGGGACCACGCTTGAGGCCAGTTTCCGTTTCACGTTGCCGATGTTGCCCAATGGCGATTACTCGATGACCGTTTCCATTGCCGACGGTGATCCGTTTGCAAACACCCAGCACGCGTGGCTGCATGACGCCGTGCTGATCAAGGTTGCCTCGCCCAAGCTGCGTTATGGCCTGGTGGGCATCCCCTTCGATGAGGTCACCATGAAGCGGGTAGGGGGGGGGGAATGAATCATGGTTTCATTCCGCCGCTGACCACCGATGACCCGCGCGTCAGCATCGGTCGCTTCACCTACGGCGGTGCCACATTCAAGCTGTGGAGCGCCGGCGAGCACATCGAGGTGGGTGCGTTCTGTTCATTTGCCGAAGACGTGCTGATCTTCGGTGGCGGCGAGCACCGCATGGACTGGGTCACCACCCACCCGTTGCGCATCGCGTTCAATTCGCCGGGTGCGGGTCAGGATGGGCATCCGCACAGCAAGGGCGTGACCCGCATCGGCAACGATGTGTGGATCGGCCATGGCGCGCTTGTTCTCTCTGGAGTGACCGTGGGCCACGGCGCCTGCATCGGCGCCGGTGCCGTGGTCAGCAGGGACGTCCCGCCCTACGCCATCGTTGCGGGCAATCCTGGCCGTGTCGTGCGCATGCGCTTCAGCGAGGCGCAGATCGAGCAGTTGCTGCACATCGCCTGGTGGAACTGGCCCGTGGAGCGGATCAGGCAGTTCGAATCGTTGCTGTGCAGCTCCAGCATTGATGCATTCATTACGGCCGCGCTGGCCGACCCGGACGCTGCGGCGTCGCTCACGTGATAGAGACTGAGATGATCGATTTCCCGTTGTCGCCGAACATGCTGATGATGCCCCGCAAGCTTCCGCACAGCGCGTGGCTTGGGCACATTCCGTTCGCCAGCTGGCTGGTGGAAGTAGTGCGGCCAAAGAGCATCGTCGAGTTGGGTACGCACAACGGTGCCTCGTTCCTGGCCTTCTGCCAGGCGGTGGAAACCCAGCAAGTCAGTGCGCGCGTGTTCGCGGTGGATACCTGGGAAGGCGACGAGCATGCCGGTTTCTACGGCGACGAAATCTACGCCGAACTCCGCGACTACCAGCAGCGCCACTACGCCGGCATCTCCGAGATGATGCGGATGCGCTTCGACCAGGCACTGGAGTACTTCGCGGATGGATCGGTCGACGTCCTGCATGTTGACGGCCTGCATACCTACGAAGCCGTCCGCGAAGACTTCGAGACGTGGCGCAGCAAGCTGTCGCCGCGCGCAGTGGTGTTGTTCCACGACAGCTGCGTCCGCGAGCGTGGTTTTGGCGTGTGGCAGTACTGGAGCGAGATCTCCTCGCGGTTCCCTTCGTTCGAATTCACCCACACCCATGGCCTGGGTGTGCTGCTGGTGGGCGAGGAGCAACCGCAGTCGCTGCTGCGGCTTGCCGAGGCGGCGCGTGATGGCCAGTTCGCAACCATCAACTTGTTCTTCGACGCGCTGGGACGCAACATCAAAAATGTGGAAGAGATCGAACGGGTGAACCAGGGCTTGGCCGCCGCCCATGGCGAGATCGGGCGACTCAACGGCGAGGTGGTCCGGCTCAATGATGAGGAGGCTCGTCTGCGCGCACTGCTTGAAAAGAACAGCGACGCCACCGAGGAACACTATGCAGTGGTCGAGTCCCAGTTGCCGACCCTGGCCCAGGGTCTGTCGCTGCTGGAGCGCCGCGTCATTGAAGGGATGAATGACACGCGCCAGGCGCTGGACGATTCCCGTGAAATCTCCGTCGCCAATGTCGTGGCGTCGGTGATCCCCCGCCTTGACGAACAGGACCGCAAGCTGAACCTCCTTATGCGCCCATGGTGGCGCCGTGCCCTCGGCCGCTGAACGAAAAGGAATCCGTAAGGCACCTATATGTCTATCGACAAGACTCTCCTCAAGCGTGGCCTCAAGCGGGTGGCGGCCAAGGCGCTGTCCATCAACTGGTTCGCAGTTTTTCCTGATCGACTGAAGCTGCTGGTCGTCCGCCGGGCGGGGGTTTGTGACTGGCATTGGTATGCGCGCTTCATTCTTCGGTCGCCGGGGTCAGCCTCGGAAGGGGCCAGCCACTTCCTGTCCTTTGGCAACGCTGAAGGAAAGTCGCCGAGCCCGCTGTTCGACCCGGTTTGGTACTGCGCGCGTTTCGGACTCACGGCGTCCCCGCTCGATGCTCTGATGCAGTACGTGTGCATCGGCGACCGCCTTGGCTTGGCGCCCAGCCCGTGGTTCGATCCGCGCTACTGCCGGCGTACTGCGCCATCGTCTAGTGGCCTGCGGCCGGTGCTCGGCCAGTACCTGGTCGACTACCGCACCTCGGGATTGCCACATCCGTTGTTCGACCAGGAGTGGTACCTCAACCACTATCCGGACGTGCGCGACAGCGGCACCAATCCGCTGCTGCATTTCCTCTACGACGGCATTCCCGAAGGACGGCTGCCCAATCCGTACTTCGCGCCGGCGTGGTATCTGGAAACCTATCCGGATGTGGCAGGGAACGACCCGTTTGCACACTTCTTCGCGCATGGCGCAGCGGAAGGGCGTAGCCCGGGGCCCGAGTTCAATGCACGACAGTATCTGGACCAGAATCCGGATGTTGCGCTGACCGGCATGAACGCGCTGGCGCACTACTTGGCGGTGGGCCGCCGCAGTGGTCGTGAGCTGGGCAAACGCCCCTTCTCGCTGGCCGACCTTGCACCCACCGCAGCGCCTGCCGACACACCGCGTCAGGACGGCGTGGTCGACATCGTACTGCCGGTCTACCGCGGCCTGGAAGAGACTCGGAACTGCATAGATTCGGTGCTGCGCTCTCACAACCGCAGCTGTACCCGGCTGCATATCTACAACGACTGCTCGCCTGAGCCGGAAGTGACCGCCTACCTGCGTGAGCTGGCCAGTCGCGAGCCGTCGGTGCGCCTGGTTGAGAACGCGCAGAATCTGGGATTCGTACTGACCGTCAATGCCGGCATGGCGCACGCCCTGCAGCAGGCCGACAGCATCGGTGCACTGCTCCTCAACAGTGACACGATCGTGACCGCTGACTGGGTCGACCGGATGGTTGCCCATTTGGGCCCCAATGTCGGCGCGGTCACGGCGCTTTCCAACAACGCCACCATCTGCAGCTATCCCCAGCTGGGCGCCAACGCGCTGCCGAAGGGGTTGGATGCGTCGGCGCTGGACACGCTGACCCGGCACATCAATGCGGGTGTAGCCGTGGACGTTCCCACCGGCGTTGGTTTCTGCATGCTGATCGCGCGCGCCGCGCTGGAGAAGGCCGGGCTGTTCGATGCCGAAGCCTTCGGCAAAGGCTATGGCGAGGAGAACGATTTCTGCATGCGCTCGGGGCGCCTCGGTTTCCGCCATCGCTTGGCCATGGACGTGTTCGTCGAGCACGTGGGGGAAGTGAGCTTTGCCGACGACAGTAAGCCCGGCAAGATCATCGCCCAGAAGATCATCGACGAGCGTTACCCCGATTACGGTTCGCAGGTTGCCCGGTTCTGTTCGATGGACCCGGGATTCTCGGCGCGCGTGCGCCTGACCCTGCAGGTCTGGAAGGCAAGGGCGCGCCCGGTGACCGTGCTGTTGACCCACACCTGGGGCGGAGGAACCGAGCGTGCCGTGCAGGCCATGCGTGCCTCGCTGGCAGAGACCGGCGAGGTGGTGATCGTGCGGCCGATGGAGGACAACAACGGGGCAGGGTTGGTCAACGTCAGTCATGCCTCGGACTTCGATGGCTTCGAGTTCCTGTTCCGCTACCGCACGCCCGACGAGCTGGCGGCGATGCTGCAGGCGCTGGGCACCGGCGGGCTGCAGATCCACCATCTGGTCGGGTTTGGTCCGTCAGTGCGGCGCGCGGTGGCGCTGACCGGGTTGCCCTACAGCTTCCACGTGCATGACAACTATGCGATCTGCCCGCAGATCACCCTCACCGATGCTTCCGGCAATTACTGCGGCGAGCCTGCTGAAAACGGCTGTGACAGCTGCATCGCCGAGCGGCCCTCCAACGGCGCGGCGGACATCCGCAACTGGCGCGCCAACAACCAGTGGCCCCTGCTGGGTGCGCAGGCTGTGTTCGCACCGAGCCGGGATGCGGCGCAGCGCATGCAGCGCTACACCGGCATCCCGGTGCAGGCCGTGTACCACGAGTTCAGCATCGACGCGAATCCGGGGCGGCTTGGGCGTGGGGTGCGACCGTACCGTGTGCTGCTACTGGGGGTGATGGCCGCGCACAAGGGGTTGAACCACCTGCTGGCCATTGCGGAGGAAGCGCGACGTGTGCGTGCACCGCTGGCGTTCCATCTGATCGGCTACCCACAGACGGACATGCCCAAGAGCCCTGGATTCAGCTGGAGCGGCCCCTATGCGGAGCCGGACCTGGATGAGTTGATCGAAGCGCATGATCCCGACGCGTTCCTGTTCCTTTCCCAGGCCCCGGAAACCTATTCCTACACCCTGTCACACGCCCTGCGTGATGGCCGGCCGATTGCCGCCAACCGCCTCGGTGCATTCACCGAGCGGCTGGAAGGCGTTCCCAATGCATTGATGCTGTCCCATGATGTGACTGCGGCCGATGCGGTACAGGCGCTCGTGACGTGGCTGGAAGGTCTGTACGAAAAGGAAAATGCATGAAACAGCGAATCGGCACGGAGCTGCGCTCCCAGCACGCTCTGCGGATCGCGGTGATCCCCGAACGCTACGGCACTGTGATGTCGCCGTGCGCGAGCATCCGCCTGCACGCGTTCACCGAGCACTTTCCTGCCGATGTGCGTTATCTGATTCCGGAAGAGCTCGAAGCGTTCGCCCCTCATGTGGTCCTGTGGAACCGCGGGGCGGTCACCGAAAAGGTCGGTTTTGCCAATCTGGCGGCGGCCCAGCGCCGTGGCGCGCGGCTGCTCTACGATCTGGACGACAACCTGCTGGCGATGGACGAACATCCGGAGCGTGACGCTTACGCAGGCATTATCGATGCCGTGCGTCGCTCTATCGCCTTGGCAGACGTCACCTGGTGTTCCACCGCCCGCTTGGCTGACGTCGTTCAAGCGGAGGGGGGCACCGCGGTTTGCATGCCAAACGCGCTGGACGATGTCCTGTGGCAGGCGGCAGACCCGACTCCGGTTAGCATATCGCGTGATGGCGAGCTGCGACTGCTGTACATGGGGACGCGCACTCACGACGAAGATTTCCGCTTGCTGGATGAAGCGCTGCGGTTGGTCTGGGCGAAGCGGCCGGATGCGTTCTCGCTGACCCTCGTCGGAGTGAATGCCGTGGCGTCGCAGTCCCGTCCGTGGTTGCGCACCGAGAGTCCACCGTCCCATGTCGGCGCGTCCTATCCTGCGTTCGTCCATTGGTTCTCGCGGCTTCGCGGTTTCCACCTTGGGCTGGCGCCCCTGCTGGATACGCGCTTCAACCGCTGCAAGAGCTCCATCAAAGTGCTCGACTACGCGTCTGTGGGGTTGGTCACGCTAGCGTCGAACGTCTCCGCATACTGCGACGATGCAATGGACGATCGTATCCTAGTGGACAATACGCCTGAGGAGTGGGCGCAGCGTATTGCGGCAATCATTGATGGAGCGTTGCCATTGGCTGCAACGGCCGCCCACGCACGACAGCGCGTAGGCAGGAGCGTTTTCCAAGCGGCTGTTGCACATCGCTGGGCAAGCTGCTTGCAGTCTCGGGGGGACTGACGGCGCAGGATCCGGCGCGGTGACGCCGGACTGGCGATCCAGCAGGTTGTGGGCAATCGGTCGCAGGCGGTTGTCACCGGGGGGACACCGTAGCGATTTCGCGTTGACCACGACGCCGTGTTCGGGCAGCCCCGACGTGCCCAGGCAACCTGATCGTTGACGCAGTGCGCAGGTGCTACGCGTATCCGGCGGGAAATGCATGCCCGATAACCGCTGACGCTGACATCACGTGCGCAGGATTCACGATGATCGGCCACGTCGTTCGGTTTCGCTTGATGGGAGGCGCTCTTCATGAAGAGCGCAATCGACTTCCCCCGAATGTCCCGCTCCATCTCAACCTGCGGCAGCTTCTTGCGCAACGGGCAATCTTCCTCAGCGCGGCACTGACCGGTATCGTGACCGCTCTGGTCAGTGCGCCCCGAGCGATACTCGCGCCTCAGAGTGGTTCGTGCGCGTTAGCGGTCATGCTCGATCTTGGCAGGCTTCGATTCGATGAGCACGCCCCAGCCCTGGGGATTGAGCGGAACCGTGTGGGAGCCAGGTGCTTCCAGCTTCTGTGCGTGGCTCCGCCAGTCGAATTCAACGAATGCGGGGCGGCGCAGGAACTGCTGGTTGGTTACGGCTACCAGACACAGCAGGGCAGTTGTTGCGACAGTGGCATTCCATCGACTCCGGCGGCTGAGCCCGGTCATCGACAACCATACCGCCCACCACAGTACAACTTTGATGAGGTAGAAGTAACGGTCAGCCAGCATGAAATGATACAAGGGCGCGAAATCCCTCAACCTGACGGGCGCGAATGCTTCAGCCGCTGCAAACGCGGAGAATCCCAGCACAATGAAGCGGGAGCGACCTTCAATCTTCTTGGAGAAAATCAATGTCCCAAATATGAAAGAGAAGAGAAGGATCCACGCCGTCGCAGTCAGGAAAGTGCTGCCGAACGCATGAACGGGCACCAGCTCGCCGAAGGTGATCTTGAGCAGGGTGAACAGACTCTGTTGGCTTTCGGCTTTGACCGGAGCCTCCGTCATCACGATGGCGGCTTGAACGATCGCACCTATAGACAGTGCTGCCAACGCAGTCCAATCCCGCGTCGTAGCGAACTCACCCAATGCTCCATTGAAAGGGTCCACTTTGATCCGCCGCGACAGGTACGCGGTTGCCAGCATGCCTGCAGTGATCAAAGCCAGGACAATGGAGAATGGACCGGTAAGCGAGATCAACAGGACCGCCAACGGGCGCCACCAGACCATCCATCCGCGCGCGGGTTGAAACGGGGTCAGGCAAAGCGCGGCAAGGGCAAATTGAAGAAACCACTGGGCGTTGGTGATGGTGCCCAGGATTTCGCCACTGGTTGGGACTGCCAGAAACGAAAGCGCCACTATCCATACCGGTACAAATGGCTTCATCCGCCTGCAGGTGACGACAATGGCGACCGTCGTCAGCAGGATTGCGGAGGCGTTGTAGATAAGGGGTGCCTTTGCGACCGGAGCCCATGACGCAACCCACGCAACCAGCCTTGGTACAAAATGCAGATATCCGGCGTAGGGAGCAAAGAACTGAGGAAGGGACGTTCCGAATTGCTCCTTGAAGAACACAGTAGCGTCTTCTGCCCAGAACTGCGGGTTGCTCAGTGCATCATTGCTTTTGTAGGCCATCGCGACCAGGATGATCAGGAAAAACGCGATCCTGTCTCCTTTGATCCAGCTGCTCTTGTCCGCTGCCGCGGTGCGTTGCGTGTTCATGGTTGAACTATCCGTGATTTTCTGGTGTTTCGACGTCTGGCGAATGGAGTATAAGCGGCAGGCGGACTATCTGGTCGAGAATGAAAAGTACTTGTGTCCGAAGTAGCTTGTAACTACGGGAACCGCGACACCGACCGCATGGGCGATGGTTTCTGCATGTCGTTCGACACCCAGCCCGGGCAGGACCCACCGTGCGAGTGCAAGGCTCACCAATACGGTTTGAATCACCGCCAATCCGTTGATCGCAACGAACCAGGCTGCCTGGTGGTGGAGAGTGTTGCTGGCAGACTTGAACACAAGTGCGCGGTTGAGCACAAACGCAGTTGCCATTCCAAGGCAGTACGCGACGACGATCGATGGCACATAGCTGAGTACCGTGCCCAGCGCAATTCGCGATCCAAAATTGACGGCGGCTGCAAGGCCGCCAACCAGAAGAAACATTATGAACTGTCGGGTCAGCATGTCTTCAAGCTCTATGCTTGGGAAGCTGCGACAGCGGCCAGCTTCGCGCCCACGTCAATACTCTCATTGATAGAGCGATCCTCGGGATAGTAGTACGCCGTGTCCGCCATGAAGAAGCCCTGCAAGGGCGTCTTCATTGGCGGCAGCATGTCCTGGAAGCCGGGCGGGCAGATCGTCTGTGCGTACTCATAGCGATGGCAATGCGTGGCCTTGATCCATTCCTGCTTGAATGCAGGATTGATCATCGGCAGGTAACTGAGGACTTCGTCGATCAGTTGCTGGTTGCTCCACTGCCACTTGGGGTGCGATTTAGGCATGTAGTAAGGCGCGTACACGATGTGTTCGCCCGGACCCTTGCCTGGGTTGAGGTTGCTGTACTCGATCAGCCCTGGAATCTCGATGCGGTCGTCGCTGATATTCATCCAGAAGTTCTCGCTGACTGGCCGCGAGAGCTTCAGGATGACGCAGGCCACCGGGATGTTGTCGATGGCACCAACCTTATCGGCGAATGCCTTCGGCAGGCCAGGAACCAGCTTCGGTACGTACTGGATGGGGGCGGTGGACACCACCGCATCATAGGTGTGGTGTCCGACCGGGGTGCGGATGCCGGTCACCTTGCCGTCTGCAGAGGTCACTTCATCGATCGGCTGTGAGAGCAGGATGCGGCCGCCACGACGCTGGACGTCGGCGGCCATCTTCTCCAGTAGCACGGCGGAGCCGCCTTCCAGATAGCCCATGCTCTCGTTCAGCAGGTTGCGTCGGGACAGCGCCACACGCTTGATGCGGGTGCCGATCCATGACGCGGACAGGCGGTCCTGATATTCGAAGAACTTCAATGCGAACGCTTTTTCCCACATCACCTTGTAGGCCTTCGGGCCGATCCAGCGGGTGATCCAGTCGCGTGCGTTTTCCTTGTCCAGTGCTGTCCAGTCCTGGATGCCCTTGGTGTGCATTACATGCAGGGCATAGCGCACCTTGTCGATGATGCCGAGGTGCGGGAAGCCCAGCAGGGCGAACGGCGTGCCCCACTTGTGCAGCTTGCCCTGGTAGTAATAGCCCATCTTCGTGTCCGTCCAGTGCAGGCGGTCGGACAGCTGCATCTCATCGAGCAGCTTGAAGAGCGGATAGTCGGTCTTGCAGATGAAGTGGTAGTAACGCTCGAGGCGCAGGCCGTCGAAATCGAAGTCTGCCGACATGCCTCCGATGCGATCGTCGCGCTCGTAGATGTCGACCTTGTGACCCTGTTTCAGCAGCTCCAGGGCTGCCATGAGGCCCATCGGGCCACTGCCGATGATGGCGAAATTGCTCATTTGAATGGATTCCCGTGTGATCTTCTGGGTCAGCGCTGCAGCACGATATGGCTGTAGCGCGGGTCGGTGTAGCTCTCGCGGATCGCGTCCTCGAAAGGAGTCTGCCTCACCCCGAACACCGCCTCGGTATCAATGCCCTTGAAGTCATCACCGGCGCTGAGCGCTTTGAGCTGGTCTGCGGTGAACGGCGGCTTGCTGCTGAACAGGCTGTAGACCTTCAGCAGGAAGGCAAAGAAGCCGATCGGAATGTGCACGATCCAGGTGTTCAGGTTCTTCACCCGCTTGATGGTACGGATGATGTCCACGTAGTCCACGCGGGTATCGCCAACGATGTCGAAGACTTCGCCGTCGGGCTCGGTCTCGATGCACTTGGCAATGCAGCGGCAGAAATCGCGTTCGTACAGCGGCTGACGCATGAATCTGCCGTCGCCGGGAATCGGGAATACCGGCGTGCGCGCCATGAAGCGCGACAGCCAGCCCAGGTGCTTGGGGTCGAACCAGCCGAACATCAGGGTAGGGCGCAGCACGCAGTGGCGCTGGCCGCTGGCCACGACCATTTCTTCCTGCTCGCGCTTGGTGTTGGTGTAGTCATCCTTGGCCACCGAATTCACTACCGAGGAACTGATGTGCACCATGTACGGCACGGCGGCGTCCTGGGTGGCCTTCAGCACATGCCCGGTAGCGGTGATGTTGTTGCGCACGAACAGGTCGGTGGTCTTGCCAGTGATCTGTGCATGCAACTGCACCACGCAGGCAGCGCCGTTGAATTCGGTCGCCCAGGCGCCGGGTTCGGCGAGGTCGGCGCGCACTACGCGTACATCTGGATGCAGGCCCTGCAGGATGTCGAGGTTATGCGCGTGCTTGTCGATGGCCACCAGTTGGGTGTAGCCCTGTTGCTTCAGCTCGACGATCAGGTTCTGACCGACCAGTCCGGCGGCGCCGGTAATGACGATCTTGGCGTGCTTGTCAGTCATGTCAGAGCTTGATCCTGCGGAAAACGAATTCGGGAATGTTCTTGATGATCATCATGATCGCCCACCAGAAACCCGGCAGGTAGGCCACGGCTCTACGCTTGTCGATGGCCTTGAGGATACCGGCAGCTACCTTGTCCGGCGTTGCCCACAGGGCGCCCTTCTTGAATGCGGCCGTCATCGGCGTATCAACGAAGCCGGGCTTGATCACCAGCACGTTCACCCCGGCCGGTCGCAGGCGCTGGCCCAAGCCGCTCAGATATGCGGTAACGGCAGCCTTGGCGCTGCCATACAGGTAGTTGCTGGCACGGCCACGATCGCCTGCAACCGAGGAGATGACCGCCAGCGTGGCGCTCGGCTGCAGACGCTGCGCCAAGGCTGCGGACAAGGCGATGGTGGACGTGCCATTGGTCGAGAATTCGCGCAGCGAGACCTCCACAGACGCATCGCAGGCGGCCTGGTCGGGCAACGTGCCATGCGCGATGAGCACGGTGTCGATACCGCCCAGCGCAGCCCAAGCGTGGTCCAGCAGGGGGCCATGGGCAGCCACATCGTTCACGTCCAGCACGCCGTTGTGCACGTGCGGGGCACCGCGCACGCGCAGGTCGGCAGCGATGGCATCCAGCTTGGCGGCACTGCGGCCCACCAGGTAGAGCGCGGCACCGCGTGCGGCGTATAGACGCGCTACCGACTCGGCAATGGCCGAGGTGGCGCCGATGATCAGGATCTTCTGCATGATTACTCCATCACCCGGCGCCAGAAGCCGGATGAGAATCGAGGGTCGATGAAGCGGGAGAATGCTTCCCAGGCCGGGTAGGCCTGGCGGAACAGGGCACCGGACATCCGCGCATCCTTGGCGGGATACACTGCGCCGCCGGCGTCACTGACGATGCGATCAAGTCGATCGAGCATTTTCAGCAGGTCCGGCCCGTCATTGGGGAAGTCAAGCGCCAGGGTCGTGCCCGGACGCGGGAACGACATCAGGCCCGGTGAGGGACGGTCGCCAAATTCCTTCAGCACTGCCAGAAACGAGCCACGTCCGCTGCGGGCGATTTCCGCCAGCAGTGCTGCAGTGGCATCGCGGGCGGTTGCCGGAGGCAGCACGCATTGGTGCTGCAGGAAACCGCGCGGGCCATACATCCGGTTCCAGTGGTTGATGCCATCCAGCGGATAGAAATAGCTCTGGTAGTGCGATATTTGGCGGGCGTGTCGCGCCGGCTGCCGCCAGTAGTACAGCGTATTGAAAGGACGCAGGGTCAACCGGTTGACCAGCGACACTGGCGGTACCAGTGGCATGCTGCGTCGCGGTGCCGAACTGGGCGTGGCGGCCTGCGCATCGCCGGGTGCATGGTCGCCCCGGAGGAAGTGGCCGCGGCCGAGGTTGGCGCCCTTGGCAAGGCAGTCGATCCACGCCACCGTGTACTCGAATCCTTCAGCCGAGTCGCGCGACAATTCGAAGAATTCGTCGAGATTGCCGAAGCGGATCGACTCGGTTTCGATCCAAGGGCCCGGCACCCGGCGGAGCTGCAGTTCGACCCAGGTTATCAATCCGGTCAGGCCCAGCCCGCCAGCGGTGGCTGCAAACAGGCCGCTGCTGTCGGTCGGCAACGCGGCACCGGTCGGCGCCGGCGCGACCGGATCCGCGGCGCCCCCGGGCTGAAGGTAGCCCACCAGTTCGAAGGACACGTCCAGCCCGGTGCCGGTTTCATTCGGCGATTGCTGGAAGCGCTGTGCGAGCAGGTTGAGGTTGTTGACGAACAGGCGCGGGCTGCCGGTTTCCAGGGTGTACAGCACGGCGGCCATTTCCGGAATGCCGCAGCGCAACCGCACCTGCAGCGCCACCTTGGGGAACACGGCATCGGCGCTGGTGTCCTGCAGTGGCGAGCGGTTGCTGATGGTGCAGCTGCGGTTGCCGGGGCTGGCCGATGCCACGGCGTCCTGCAGGCGCGAGGACAACGCTGCGGCCGCCGATTCGGCAGTGGCCTCACGCAGGAAACCGGGCCGGCCCGCCAGGGCCGCCTGTGCCTGCTGCAGACCCCGCGCGACGGCGCCGCGCTGCTGCAGCTGGGCCTGCACGCGCTGATCGCGCTCCTGCAGGTCGGTGATGTCGGTATTGATGGCCAGCAGCGGCCGGGTGAACCACGGGTGCACCAGCACCAGGTAGGCCAGTGCGATCACCGCCAGCAGCAACGCCAGCGCCAGCCAGCGGTCACGGCGTGTGGTCGGCATTGCCATCGGCACCCTCCGCGGCAGGTGCAGCGGCGGGCGCTGCAGGGGTGGCACCGGGCAATGGCTGCAGTTCGGCGGTCAGGGTGAAGCGGTCGCGGCCGGCCGCGCCACCATCGGCCTGCAGCACGCCGGTCAGGTTGACCTTGCGCCACAGCGGCGAGTCCTGCAGCAGCGGCACCAGTTGCGACGCCTCGCGGCTCAGCCCGATCAACTGCAGGGAATCGCCTTCCACCGACAGCTTTTCCAGGTAGGTGCCATCGGGCAGCAGCCGGGTCAGTTCATTCCACAGCTCCACGGTGCTCGCATGGGCCATGCGTTTCTGTTCGAGGAAGGCCGCGCCTTCCACCAGCGTCTGCAGGTGCTGGCGCTCGGCGGCCACCTGGCGGGCATCGCGTGCGGCCGCGTTGACCTGTTCGGCCAGCGCATCGGCAGCGGCCTGGCGGTTGTCCAGGATCTGCTGGCCGGACAGGGTCAGCAGCACCAGCGCCGCCAGCCCCATCAGCAGGTTCCAGCGGCGCATCGGATCGCGCTGGGCCTGCCGCTGATCCAGCGGCAGCAGGTTCACCCCCAGCGGCTGGCCCTCGGCATCGGCAATATCCACGCCGGCCAGGCCCTGCGCCCACGGCCCCACCTGCTGCACCCACTGCTCCAGCGCATGGCGCGGCATCACCACCAGCTCCACCTGCAGCTGGCCGTCATCCAGCGCGCCCAATTCGCGCACGTCGAAGCTGACCTGTGCCGGTTCAAACGGGGTCTGGCGGTCGATCTCGAACCCCACCACGTCGCGCAGGCGGCTGGCGGCCGCGGCCGGCAGGCGCAGCGGGC
>LNAP01002286.1_pt1 | contig 19358 bp, 19 predicted proteins | sample 602601 | NCBI WGS metagenome assembly LNAP01 (sample SAMN02440304, study PRJNA202911) | soil metagenome | biome: Subtropical and temperate rainforests or woodlands; isolation source: soil samples (1 kg each in a 20% v/v slurry with milli Q water) were... ...
GGCGCGGGGTGGCCGGCCCGGGTGGGCTGGGGTGAAGGGCGGCAAGTCGGGTGGTGGCGGCAAGCCGTTCGGCGCGGGCACGAAGAAGGGTGATCTGTTCGGCGATATGTACATCCTGCTGCGTGACGTGAACGGCGTCCCGCTGGCGGATGCAAACGGCGAAGAGCTGGTCGTCGCGTTCTACTACGACAGCACCGGTGTGCTGGTGCCGGTAACGGATGCCGACGGCAAGCTGGTTGCCATCCCGCGCAACGAGGAAGGTGACCTGCTGACCTCGGTGACGGTCGGCGATACCACCTACGATGTCGTTCCCGGCGAGGTCGAGCTGGGCCGCCTGAGTGTCGGTCGTTCGCCGACCAAGGTACTCAGTCATTCGCTGGATGAAGCGCTGGCAAAGCTGACCACTGAGGGCGCAGTGATTGCCATCGACTCCAGCGGTCGGCTGACGGTCGACGGCGTGACCATCGACTCGCCGTGCCTCGCGCTGTACGAGACCTACATGACCAGCGGCTCGATACCGGGCGTGACCCTCCCGGCGGGCTTCGACCCTGCAGCGTTGCTCGCCGCCGCGGGAGACAAGACCGGCACCATCAGCGTCGATACGGTGGTGTACATGAACTCGATCCTCGGCATCAATTCCGGTACGACGTACTACGACTTCTCTGACTACCAGTACGACCGCACCGCCACCTGGGCCGATGCCACCGCCAGCGTGCTGGTGCTGGACGCAGGCGATCCGGATGACCCTGCCGACGACGTCTACAGACCGACCCTGGTGAACCTGTACGACGCCGTGTTCGGCGGCACCACCTGGACCGACCCGACCGGCGACGGCGGTGCGGATGATTTTGCCGCGGCAGCCAACGATTACTTGCAAGTCATCGAGTTCGTGCACGACAACGAAGTCAGGTAGCGCTGGACCGGCTGGCCGTCAGGCCAGCCGGTCCAGGCCGGGAGAACATTTATGCGCGTTCGCTACAAGTTTGGCCTGCTGGCGGCATTCATGGCGCTGGCACTGGCCGGAGTAACCGGCCCCGCGGTGGCGGCTGATGACCATTCCAGTCATGACAGTAGCCACAGTTCCGGCGGCAAGGGCAAAGGTCCGAAATACGGCGGCGGCCGCGACCACGGCAGCAGCCACAGCGATCAGACCCACGAGGAAGGCAGCCACTCCGGACACACCGGTGGGCCAGGCGGCAGCAAGGCCATGGAGGACAAGGTGTTCGACAGTGGCCGCGGCAAGGGCCCGAAGTACATGGGCGGTCAGCCCCGGGATGAGGAGTCATCCCAGCACTCCGACGGCGAAGAGCACGACCATTGATGCGCCGTCGGTCCTATTCGAATGAGGAGATACCTATGAAAAGCATCAAATTCGCCATCGGCCTCTCGCTGGTTCTGCTGTCCGGTGCGGCGTTGGCACAATCCGCGGGCGGCCAGGGCTTTGGCTCGCAAATCATGACCCAGCAGGAGCGCCTGGAATACCGCAACCGCATGCGCGAAGCCGCCACGCAGGAGGAACGCGAGCAGGTACTCGTGCAGCACCATGAACAGATGCGCGAGCGAGCCAAGGAGCGCGGCGTGACCCTGCCGGAAGATCCGCCCGCGCGCGGCATGGGCGGCGGTATGGGCAGCGGCGCAGGCGGTGGCATGGGCAAGGGTGGCGGGCGCTGAGTCCGACGCCGATTGAGCAGCGCGGGCGCTGGGTGTCCTTGCCGAGGACGCCCGGCAGCACCGCCCATGTCCGTGCGTGCTGAGCAAGCGCTTACGGCGGAGTGTGCGATGACCGGAGGGGCGAGTCAGAAGGAAGCTGGTGTAGGGTAGCGGCTGTTCACAGCTACGGAGGAAGACGATGGACCTGACCGAACTGGCGACTCGCCTGGGAATGCAGTTGTCCGCGCTCGGCGTACAGGTGACCACCGCCGAATCCTGCACCGGTGGCGGCATTGCCGAGGCCATCACTCGGGTTGCGGGGAGTTCGGCGTGGTTCGAGGCCGGCTACGTCACCTATTCCAACGCGCAGAAGACCCGGCAGCTCGGGGTGCCGGTCGACCTGTTCGAAACGGTCGGCGCGGTCAGCCGCGAGGTGGTCGAGCGCATGGCGAGCGGCGCGCAACAGGCCAGCGGCGCGCGCTTCGCCGTGGCGGTCAGCGGTATCGCCGGACCTGGCGGCGGAACACCGCAGAAGCCAGTGGGGACGGTCTGGGTCGCCTGGGCGGATGGCGAGCGGCTGTTCGCCCGACGCTGCCTGTTCGCTGGCGATCGCCAGGCGGTACGTGGTCAGACGGTCGAGACAGCGCTGGTCGGATTGATTCGTCTGGTGGCCGGAGAAAATCCGCTGCAGGGCTAGGCGGAGCATTTTCCCTATGCTCTAATACTGTCTACTTATACAGTTGTCGTGGCCTTTGGCCCTCTTGATCAAGTGAGGATGGTAATGGACGAGAACAAGAAGCGCGCCTTGGCCGCAGCTCTGGGCCAGATCGAAAAGCAGTTCGGCAAGGGCGCGGTGATGCGCATGGGCGACCACGATCGCCAGGCGATTCCGGCGATTTCCACCGGCTCGCTGGGGCTGGACATCGCGCTGGGTATTGGCGGTCTGCCGAAAGGCCGAATCGTCGAAATCTACGGCCCGGAGTCCTCGGGTAAAACCACGTTGACCCTGTCGGTGATCGCCGAAGCGCAGAAGATGGGCGCCACCTGCGCCTTCGTCGACGCCGAGCACGCGCTGGACCCGGATTACGCCGGCAAGCTGGGCGTCAACGTCGATGATCTGCTGGTATCGCAGCCCGATACCGGTGAGCAGGCGCTGGAAATCACCGACATGCTGGTGCGCTCCAACGCGGTGGACGTGATCATCGTCGACTCTGTGGCAGCGCTGGTGCCCAAGGCGGAAATCGAAGGCGAGATGGGCGACGCTCACGTCGGTCTGCAGGCGCGCCTGATGAGCCAGGCGCTGCGCAAGATCACCGGTAACATCAAGAACGCCAACTGCCTGGTGATCTTCATCAACCAGATCCGCATGAAGATCGGCGTGATGTTCGGTAGCCCGGAAACCACCACCGGCGGTAATGCGCTGAAGTTCTACGCCTCGGTGCGTCTGGACATCCGCCGCACAGGCGCGGTGAAGGAAGGTGACGAGGTGGTCGGTAGCGAGACCCGCGTCAAAGTGGTGAAGAACAAGGTGGCACCGCCGTTCCGCCAGGCCGAGTTCCAGATCCTCTACGGCAAGGGCATCTATCGCAACGGCGAGATCATCGATCTCGGCGTGCAGCAGGGCCTGGTCGAGAAATCCGGCGCCTGGTACGCCTACAAGGGCAACAAAATCGGTCAGGGCAAAGCCAATGCCGCCAAGTATCTCGAGGACAACCCCGAGGTAGGTCGTGAGATCGAGCAGCAGATTCGTGACAAGCTGCTGGTGGTTTCCGGCAACAAGGCAGCCGGTGCCAACGCGGGCGCCGTGGTCAGCGAAGACCTGGCCGACGTCGACTTCTGATCGCCATGCCCGTCGTGCTCGACAGCCCAGCCGCCGTGCGACGGGCTGCGATGGACTTGCTGGCACGCCGCGAGCATGGGCGTGTCGAGCTGACCCGCAAGCTGCGCCAGCGCGGCGCAGCTGCCGAACTGATCGAGGCAGCCCTGGATCGTCTAAGCGACGAGGGGTTGCTGTCGGATTCGCGCTATCTCGAGAGCTTCGTCAGAAGCCGTGCGCTCGCCGGCTACGGACCATTGCGCATTCGCGAAGAGCTGGCGCAGCGCGGGCTGGCGCGTGATGCCATCGAGCGGGCATTGCGTGACAGCGACTTCGACTGGAACGCACAGCTGCGCGAGGTCTGGCAGCGCAAGTTCGCCGGGCAGCTGCCGGGCGATGCGCGGGAGCGCGCCCGGCAGGGGCGTTTCCTCAGTTATCGAGGTTATTCGCTGGAGATGATCGGGCGTCTGCTGCGCGGTGTGGCGGACGACTGATGTGCTCCCCACCCGGTGCCGTGTCGCGCACCGGGACGGGCAAGGTGCCGCGTTCCGGGCAGACGATAACGATAACGGTGGCGTTATCGTCTGCAGGTAGGTGCCGTTGCTCAGTCCTCGGAAGGTAGCGGGACCGCCCAGCTTTCCGTTTCGTTGATGTAGTCCGTCAGTTCGCGCAGGCGCCCGTAGTCACGGCCGTTGAAAGCGAAGCTCAGGCGGGGCAGACGCTGCAGTTCCGGCTCATCCAGCTCGTGCTCGCAGCAGGGTTGCTGTTCGTAGCAGCCGCTCAGGCACAAATCGGCGAAGGTCGTGTTGATGTATTCCAGCGCTGCATCGCTCAGGGAATGGTTCATCCGCATCACGAAGCGATCCTTCAACCAGCGGCTCGAGTGAAAGTTGCGGTAGAACGTGGTGATCTCCTGAGCCACCTCTTCGGCGCTGTAGACCTGCCGCACCAGGCGCAGGTCGGTGGGCAGGATGTAGCGGTTGTCGACCAGCTGCCGGCGCATGAACTGCAACGCATCCGTCCAGAACGATCCGCCTGGCTCGTCCAGCAATACCACTGGAACCAGCGGACTCTTGCCGGTCTGCACCAAGGTCAGCACTTCGAGTGCCTCATCGAGGGTGCCGAAGCCGCCGGGACACAGCACCAGTGCATCGGCTTCCTTGATGAAGAACAGCTTGCGTACGAAGAAGAAGTGGAACGACAGCAGATTGCTGGTGCCGCCCACGGTGGCATTGGCGTGCTGTTCGAACGGCAGGGTGATGTTGAGTCCCAGGCTGTTGTCCAGCCCGGCGCCTTCGTGGGCGGCCGCCATGATGCCTCCGCCGGCGCCGGTAATGACCATGAGGTCGTAGCGCGCCAGTGTCTCGCCGAGCTGGCGTGCCAGGGCATAGAGCGGATGCTCGACAGGGGTGCGTGCCGAGCCGAATACGGTGACTTTGCGCCGACGCTTGAACTGATCGAGACGACTGAATGCGTGCTCCATTTCGCGCATGGTCTGCAGCAGGATCTTGGCATCCCAGCGGCTGCGATCCGCCTGGGCCATGCGTATCACGGTGACCAGCATCTCGCGGTACAGCGACAGGTTGGGGCTGGTGTCCGAGACGACGAGTGACACGAGCTCGTCGATCTTGCTGGACAGGTCCACGGCGCTGGTTTTGAAGTGCCGGGAAAGATAGTCGTCCGGTTCGAAGGACATACAACTTCTCCATGTATGGGCTTGCGCATTCAGGCTATCGGTGCGATGCCGGGCGCTTCAAGCGCCAAGCCGCGCCCGGTGGTGAGCGCGGGCGCGGCTTGGGCTGGGATGACTCTGCGTTGTGTCAGAGTGCGATACGGTCGCCGGGTTCCGGAATGGCAGCGTCCCAGTTCAGGCGTCGTTTCAGTGCCTGTTGCAGCGCCTGCATGCGGTCAAGCTCGCCGTGCACGAGGTACAGCTCGGGCCGTTTTTTGAAGTGGCTTACCCAGTCGATCAGTTGCGATTGGCCGGCATGTGCCGAAAAACCGCCAAGCGTGTGAACCTTCGCGTTCACTGCGATGCGCTGGTGCAGCAGCTTGACGCTCGACGCGCCATCGACGATCACGCGGCCAAGGGTGCCCTGCGCCTGAAAACCCGGAATCACCAGATGGCATTCCTCGCGCCAGAGGTTGTGCTTGAAGTGATGGAGAATGCGCCCGCCGCTGCACATGCCACTGCCGGCAATGATGATCGCGCCGCTTTTGAAACGGTTGATCGCCATCGATTCCTCGGGTGTGGATGTGCTCTTGAGAATCGGCAGCCAGCGCTCGGCATAGAGCTTGCGCTTGCTGGGGTCGATTGCTGGGGAGATGCCGTTGAGGTCGAGCTGGTCCTTGAAGTGCGCGTAGATGGCGTTGGCGCCGATCGCCATCGGGCTATCGAGGAATACCACCTGCTGCGGCAGGCGGCCTTCGCGGTAGAACCGTCCCAGGTAATAGATCAGGTCCTGGGTACGTCCGACGGCGAACGATGGCATCAGCACGTTGCCGCCGTCGCGGTGGGCCTGCTGCAGGATATCGGCCAGCTCCTCGATGGTCGCGTCGTGGTCACGGTGATCGCGATCGCCGTAGGTCGACTCCATCAGGATCACGTCGGCTTCGGTGAGCGTGGTAGGCGGATACATCAGCGGCGAGCAGGTGTTGCCCAGGTCTCCGGAGAACACCAGTTTGCGGGTCTGGCCGAAATCGGTGACATCGGCCTGGACGATCGCCGAGCCGAGAATATGCCCGGCATCGTGGAAGGTGATGCGCACGCCCGGCGCCACTTCGAACGTCTCGGCGTAGCTGTGCGGTTCACGCTGCGACAGCGCGCGTTCGGCATCCTCGCGCGTGTACAGCGGCTGGATCAACGGCTTGCCGATGCGTGCGCGCCATTTGTTTTCCCATTCGGCGTCCTTTTCCTGGATTTGCGCCGAATCCAGCAGCATCAGCTCGAGCAGCTCGGCGGTGGCGTCGGTGCAGTGAATGCGGCCGCGGTAGCCTTCCGAAACCAGTCGCGGCAGCAGGCCGCTGTGGTCGATGTGCGCGTGAGAGAGCACCACGGCATCCAGACTGCCCGGCTCGAAAGGAAACGGGGCGTTGTTCTTGTCCTCGTTCTTGCGCTGTCCCTGATGCATCCCGCAATCGAGCAGAACTCGTGTGCCGGCGTGTGTCTCAATCAGGTAGCAGGAACCGGTGACCTCTTGAATGGCACCGAGAAAACTGAGCAAAGCCATAATGCCTCCCTGTCTGTAGGATGTTTCCAAAGGTGCTCGCTTATGCGCCGGCTCGCCTTGATACATGTCAGAGGTGGTGGAGCTGGTGCTGCCTAGACTATCGCAACCGGTCAGTGATGGAGTAATCCCATGAGTCAGCTTCTGCCCAGCCTTGTCGAGCTGGAGCAACACGCCGAAGCCCAACCGGCATTCGCCACCTGGCGCGCCGGCTGTGGTCCGCTCGAACACACGCTGGAAACCCAGGCGGCGGTTTTCCGTCTGGCCCACCAACTGGTGCAGGCTGGATTGCAGCCGGACCTCGCCAGCGTGTATCACCTGCTGCAGGCGCTCGATCACGTTACCTCTGCGGGATTGTGGCTGGTGGTGCACATGACCTACGCCCAGCAGGTCCATCTCGATGGCTCGCCGCTCGCGGCCGAGGACTTCAAGCGCACGCCCGAGGGGCATACCGGCGGTGCGCTCAACATGGTGCCGGCGTATGCCGGCTACCTGGCGCTCAACGCCCTCACCGGGCACACGCGGGGTTGGTTGATGGGGCAGGGGCACTGCGTCGCCGCCATCGATGCGCTCAATCTGCTGACCGGTAACCTGCATGCCGAGCAGGCTCAGGCCTACGGTGGCGGGGAAACGGGCATCAACCGCATGTTGCAGGATTTCTATGGCTACCGGCAGGCCAGCGACGGAAGTCCGCTGGCGCCGCTGGGCAGCCACGTCAACCCGCATACCGCCGGTGGCATTGCCGAAGGTGGCTATCTGGGCTTCGCGGAACTGCAGTACGCGCACATGCCGTTGCCGGGTGAAACGCTGGTGGCGTTCCTGTCGGATGGCGCGGCGGAAGAGCAGCGCGGCAGCGACTGGATGCCGCGCTGGTGGCGTTCCGAAGACTGTGGCGCAGCGCTTCCGGTGATGATCGCCAATGGTCGGCGCATCGAGCAGCGCACCTCGCTGGCTACCGACGAGGGACTGGCCGGCTTCCGGCAGCACCTGAGCCACTGCGGTTTCGATCCGATTCCGTTCGATGGCCGTGACCCGGCGGCATTCGTCGCGACGCTGTGGGAGATGGAGCAGCGTCTCGCGCGTCGGGTCGAGGAAAAGGAGCGGGGCATTCTCAACTACCCGTTGCCGATCCCGTACGGTATCGCCGAAACCATCAAGGGCTTCGGTTTCTACGGCGCAGGCAGCAATGCCGCGCACAACCTGCCATTGCCGGGTAATCCGCGACTGGACATCGAGTCGCGCGAGCTGTTCAACCAGCACGCGGCAGAACTGTTCGTGCCGCAGGAGCAGCTGACTGCCGCGTTGACCCTGTTCACCCAGCATCGCCGCGGCCGTCCGTTGGAGCGTGACAACGCACTGGCGTTGCGCCGCCCGGCCGCGCCGGTCATCCCCAGACTTCACTACCGTGACGATGCCTGCTCGCCGATGTCTGCCGTGGATCGCTTTTTCGTCGAGCTGACCCAGGCCAACGCCAGCTTGCGGCCGCGCGTCGGCAACCCTGACGAGCTGGCCAGCAACCGTCTGGGAGGCGTGCTCAAGGCGCTCAAGCATCGCGTCATCGACCCGGAAAGCGAACTGGAAGCAATCGACGGCGACATCATCACCGCGCTCAACGAGGAGGCCGTGGTGTCTGCCTGTCTGGCCAACCAGGGCGGATTGAACCTGGTCGCGAGCTATGAAGCCTTCTGCGTGAAGATGCTCGGTGCCGTGCGCCAGACGCTGATCTTCGCCCGCCAGCAGAAGGAAGTTGGTCGTCCTGCCGGGTGGCTCGGCTGGCCGTTGATTGCCACTTCGCACACATGGGAAAACGGCAAGAACCAGCAGTCGCACCAAGACACCACCTTCTGCGAAGCGCTGTTGGGCGAAATGAGCGACATGGTGCGCGTGCTGTTTCCGGCCGACCACAACAGTGCGCTGGCGCTGCTGCCCTCGATCTATCAGGCACGCGGCGAGCTGGCCTGCCTGGTTATGCCCAAGCGCGAGCGGCCGTGCTATTTCGACCAGACCCAGGCCGAGCAACTGGCACGTGATGGGGCGATCGTCGTCGATGAAAGCCGTGGTCCGGAATCTTTGCTGCTGATCGCCAACGGCAGCTACCAGTTGGGCGAAATGCTGCGTGCAGCCGAACGGCTGAAACAGGCGGATTGCGCCTATCGGCTGGTCTATCTGCAGGAGCCGGGGCGTTTCCGCGCACCGCGCGACCATTGGGAAGCCGAGGTGCATGCCGCCGATGAGCTGGTGACACGGCTATTCCCGGACAGCATGGACATGCGCATCATGCTCACGCATATGCGGCCAGAAGTGGCGCGCGGGCACCTGTGGCCGATCCTGCCGGACGCGCGGCGCAACTCGGTGCTGGGCTATCGCAACCGTGGCGGCACGCTGGATGTGGACGGCATGCAGTTCGCCAATCGCGCCTGCTGGGCAAATGTGCTGGCTGCCTGCGCGCGTCTGCGCAGCGTTCCACGTACTGCGCTGCTGACGCGCGAGGAAGCTGCGGCGGTAGCCGGCAAGGGCAGCCCCGACAGCTTGCGCTGACGGGGCGATTGCGCGCGCGGCGTCAGCGCGCGCAATCGGTGGCGCGATAGCGTTCGGTCGCGATTGGCCGGTTGCTCTTGTACTCGCTGAATTCGTAGCGCAGTACCGCGCCCTTGCTCAACAGCGTACGCAGGCCCTGGTTACCGCAGACGCTGACTGCCAGCTGGCTGCGCACTTGCTCGGGGTTGTCGCGCATCTGCGCGGCATGGCGCGGCTGCACGCTGAGATGATTCACCAGCTCGTTGCCATCGACCGTGTAGCCCTGGTCGAGGATGTCCTCATTGATGGCGCGCGGTGTGCCGACGCTGCTCTGCTGCGCGACCTGCTCGAGCAGTTGGCCCAGCTGCTGCTCCTGCAGCGATGCGGCGTGAGCATTAGGCAGCGCGAGGCTGAGAAGCAGCAGGGGGGTAAGACGGTACATGGCGATCTCCTTTTGACTGCGCTCGTTCGACCGGTAGCGGGCTACGCGGTTCATTGCCATTTTGCCTGAGGGCCGGTAGGTTGCGCCGGCTTCGCGATGATCGCAAACGGTACATCGAAACGGATTCGAGGTGCCGAAACGCGGCGTCTGCCTTCAACTCTCTGCGAGCCGACCATGCCTCATGCCGTATCCCGCCTGCGCGACGAGCGCCTCGCGCGCAGCCTCAAGCCGTTCGTTGCGCGCGGTTCGCGTACGCAGCGCTGCCCTCGCTGCCGCGTTGCCGTCAGCCACTGCCTGTGCCGCTGGCTGCCGCAGGTACCGTCGCATTGCGGGGTGTGCCTGCTGATGCACGATATCGAACCCCTGAAGCCCAGCAACACCGGCTGGTTGATCGCCGATGTGGTGGCCGACTGCTATGCGTTCAGCTGGCAGCGCACCGACGTCGATCCGCGTCTGCTGGAACTGCTGGCTGATCCGCAGTGGCAGCCGTGGGTGATCTTTCCAGGGGAATATGCCGAGCCGTCGCGGGTTGTCGAGCGGGTCACGCTGCCGCCGGGCAAGCGTCCGCTGTTCATCCTGCTCGACGCGACCTGGACCGAGGCGCGCAAGATGTTTCGCAAGAGCCCGTATCTCGATGCGTTGCCGGTGCTGAGCCTGCAACCGGAAGCGTTGTCGCGCTATGCGTTGCGCCGTTCAACCCGAGGCGAGCACCTGTGTACTGCCGAGGTCGCCGCCCTGTGCCTCGAACTCGCTGATGACCTGCAGGCGGCGCGGGCGCTCGATGCCTGGCTCGACGCCTTCACCGAGCATTATCTGGATGCCAAGCACCACCGTGTGACCGACCTGCAAAGCGCGGCACATCGCGCGCTCGCCGCCAGTACCCGATCCTGAGTGCCTTCCGCTCAGGCGTTCGCTGGCTGGCCCGTACGCGGCCACAGCTGCGCGGTGAGCATGCCGATGAACATCAGCGCACAACCGAAATAACCGCGTGGGCTAAGACTCTCATCTAGAAACAGCGCACCAGCGATCGCTGCGAATACCGCTTCGAGCGACAGGATGATCGCAGCGTGCGAGGCGATCGCATACTTCTGCGCGACGACCTGCAAGGTATAGCCGACCGCCACGGCGAACAGGCCGCCGTACAGCAGCGCAGGAGCGGCCAGCCAGACAGCCCCGAGGCTCGTCTCCTCGAACAGCGCGGCGAGAATCAGACTGACCACCGCGCAGGTGGCGAATTGCAGGAATGCCAGGCGAATGGCGTCGTGGCGGCTGACGAAGAAGCTCACCAGCAGCACGTGCAATCCCCAGACAAACGCGCCGGCCAGCTGGATCCAGTCACCGGAGGCGACCTGGAAATTCTCGCCGATGCTCAGCAGCGCCATGCCGCCTACCGCCAGTACGGCGCCGAGCCAGGTACCAAGCCCGGTACGGTTGCCGACGATCAGACCGAGCAGTGGCACGACGATGACGTAAAGACCCGTGATGAACCCGGAATTGGTCACGCTGGTGAACAGCAGGCCAACCTGCTGCAGATTGATGCCGAGCGTCAGTGCCAGCCCCATCGCCAGCCCACCGAGCAGCAGCCCACGTTGCATGAACGGCTCATGGCGAGCGGCGTGGCGCCCCTGATACAACAGCAGTGGCAGCAATGCGAGCGCGCCGAGCGCGAAGCGCAGCCCGGTAAAAAGGAATGGGCCTATATTGTCCATGCCCACGCGCTGGGCTACGAATGCTGTGCCCCAGATCATGGCGGTAATCAGCATCAGGAAATCGGCACGGAGGGCTTGGCTACGCATGTTTTGGCTCGCTGCAAAGGAGCCGCAAACTTTGCAGCAAAGCATCGTGCTTGACCACTTATTCTGCGGTCGGCATGCTTGCGCCGCTTGAGGTTTTCCGGCAACTCCCGGGATCGACTGAAACAGTCGGTCAAAGCGCCAATAAAAAATACAGGTCTGCCAATGGCTGCTTACGAAATAATCATTGCCGATGATCACCCGTTGTTTCGTAGCGCCTTGCAACAGGCGCTGACCATGGGGCTGGGCGACAACGTTCGTCTGGTCGAGGCGGCGAGCATCGCCGAACTCGAAGCCCTGCTTGACCAGAGCGCCACCTGGGATCTGGTTCTGCTCGACCTGAACATGCCGGGCGCCTACGGCTTTTCCGGCCTGGTGCTGTTGCGCGGGCAGTATCCGCACCTACCCGTAGTCATGATCTCGGCGCAGGAAGATGCCGCAGTGGTCTCGCGTTCCCGCGAGTTCGGTGCCAGCGGCTTCATTCCGAAATCCAGTTCGCTGGAAACCATCCAGGAGGCCGTTCGCACTGTGCTCGATGGGGACGTGTGGTGGCCGAGCAATATCCAGGACGTCGGCCATGTCAGCGACGAGGCGAAAGCCGCGAGCGCCGGACTTGCCAGCCTGACACCGCAACAGTTCCGTGTGCTGACGATGGTGTGTGACGGTTTGCTGAACAAGCAGATCGCCTACGAACTGAACGTGTCGGAAGCCACCATCAAGGCGCATGTCACCGCAATCTTCCGCAAGCTGGGCGTGCGCACGCGCACGCAGGCCGCACTGCTGCTGCAGCAGATGGGCTCTATTCCCACCGCCTGACGGCTCATCTTCCGCCACCGAGGTACTCAGGCAATCGGTGGCAGGATGATTTCATCGCTGCGACGCACCCCATGAGTCAGCGCCCGACACTGCTCGAGAAATTCGCGCATCGCTGCAGTCTGATACTTGTGTGAGTGCCAGATGAACGAGAACTGCCGGCTCAGATCGAGTTGTGGCGTGGCCACCGGTACCAGGCTGCCGCGTCGGAATGCATCACGTAGCGCCAAGCGCGAAATGCAGCTGATCCCTAGTCCCGACTCGACTGCGCGCTTGATCGCCTCGGTATGCTCCAGCTCCAGGCGGACGTTCAGTCGGCCCGGTCGGTGGCGCATGGCCTGATCGAAAGCCAGGCGCGTTCCCGACCCCTGTTCGCGAAGAATCCAGGCCTCACCAGCCAGTTCGTCCAGGTCGACGATGCCGCGGCTGGCCAACGGATGCTGCGGAGCACAGAACACCACCAGTTCGTCTTCGACCCAGGGTTCGACGATCAGGTCGGGATGCTGGCAGGCGCCTTCGATCAGACCCAGATCAAGGTCATGCTGTGCGATCTGCTGCACAATATGCGCCGTATTGTGGACATGCAGTTTTACTCTGCAGTCGGGATGCCGCTGCATGAAGCCGCCGATCAACAAGGTGGCGAGATAATTGCCGATGGTCAGCGTCGCGCCCACGGCCAGCGAACCGAAGCCGCTCTTGCCGTTGAGCAGATCCTCGATGGCGCGCGCCTGGTCGAGCAGCGCAACGGCCTGCGGTAGCAGTTGCTGGCCCAGCGCATTGAGCGCTAACCGCTTGCCGGCGCGATCGAACAACAGGCAACCCGACTGCCGCTCCAGCTCCGCCAGCGATGTGCTGGTCGCCGACTGCGACAGCGAGAGGCTCTCGGCGGCCCGAGAGACGCTTTCCAGCCGGGCGATGGCAGAGAAAACCTGCATTTGTCTCAAGGTAAAATGCATATCGATATAACCGATAACCCATATCTTTAATATTTAATTAACGGATAAGCGATCTGTATATAAACTGGCGCTCATCCGCGCAAGACGCACTATCCGTTGTAATCGAGGAACTCGCAGCATGAGCAACCTGAACGTGGAACGTGTCCTCAGTGTGCACCACTGGAACGATACGTTGTTCAGCTTCAAAACCACCCGCAATCCCGGTCTGCGGTTCGAAAACGGGCAGTTCGTCATGATCGGTCTGGAAGTGGGTGGGCGTCCGTTGATGCGTGCCTACAGCATCGCCAGTCCGAACTATGAGGAGCATCTGGAGTTCTTCAGCATCAAGGTGCAGGATGGCCCGCTGACCTCGCGCCTGCAGCACCTGCAGGAAGGCGATCAGCTGATGGTCAGCCGCAAGCCGACCGGGACGCTGGTGCTTGACGACCTGCTGCCGGGCAAGCATCTCTACCTCCTCAGCACCGGCACCGGACTGGCGCCGTTCATGAGCATCATCCAGGACCCGGAAACCTACGAGCGTTTCGAGAAGGTCATCCTGGTGCATGGCGTGCGCTACGTGAATGAAGTGGCGTACCGCGAGTTCATCACCGAGCATCTGCCGCAGAACGAGTTCTTCGGCGAGGCGGTGAAGGAAAAGCTCATCTACTACCCGACGGTGACGCGCGAGCCTTTCGAGAATCAGGGGCGGCTCACCGATCTGATGCGCAGCGGCAAGCTGTTCAGCGATATCGGTCTGCCGCCGATCAACCCACAGGACGATCGGGCGATGATCTGTGGCAGCCCGAGCATGCTCGAAGAGACCAGCCAGGTGCTGGATAGCTTCGGCCTGAAAGTTTCGCCGCGTATGGGCGATCCGGGTGACTACCTGATCGAGCGCGCTTTCGTCGAGAAGTAATCGCAGAGTTGCATTACGGCCAGCGCGCACAATGTTGCGCGCTGGCCAGATGCGGAAGCATGCCGCGGCTACCGATTCGACTGGCTACAGGTAGGCCGCACAGCATTTCTTGAATTTCTGTCCGCTGCCGCAAGGGCAGTTGTCGTTGCGTCCGACCTTGAGCGGTACCGTCGGATCGATGAAATACCAGCGGCCCTCCCGCTGGACGAATGCCGAACGCTCCTGATGACTATGTTCGCCGCTCTGGTCGTGCCAGCGCGCCGTGAAGGTCACCAGTGCGTGCTCCGGTTGTCCACCCAGCACGGTGCTCTGTTCGATCTCCAGCCCCAGCCAGGTGCTTTCCAGGCTCCACTGGCGTATCGACTCCAGGTTCAGGAGCGGCTGCTGCACCGGCAGCGTGGTGGCTTGGAGATAATCGATCAGGCCGAGTACATAGGCGCTGTAGCGCGAGCGCATCAGCAGCTCGGCGCTGGGCGCAGGCTTGCCGGCATGATAGCGGCCACAGCACTGGGCCAAGGTGTTTGCGCTGCCGCAGGGGCATTGTTCGGTTTGCGCTGCCTGCATGTTCATGGTTACCACCAGTATTTGCCGAACATCTGCGGATTCGCCCAGAACTTGGCGTTCAACCAGTCGGGCGTCTGTTTGTAGTCCAGCAGGTCATACGTGAATAGCGTGAGGGTCTGCGCATCTCGCTGGAAGCGATCGGCAATCTGCAGGCCGAGCGAAAAGAACTCGGTGGTCTGCCAGTCGCTAGCCTCAAGATCGACCAGAACTGCCAGGCGGCTCGTGTGGAGATTGCGGATACCGCCCATCAACTCACGCCCGCGACGTTTGGGCAGGTGTTCCAGGCAGTCGAAGATCAGTGCGAGATCGTAGCGCTGCTGCGCGGCGGTTGCGTCCGAGGAGGTGCCGTCGATGTGGTCGACCTGGCTGTGCGGGTGGCCCGCCAGATATGCGTCGAGCGCCGGCGGACGGCTTTGGCCGACCTGCAGAATACGCTCTGGCTGGTACTGCTCGAGCAATGCGGCGAGCGCTTGTTGCGGCGTGCGGGCGTTGGCAATCACGCGAAAAATCCTCGACAAGAGGCGCAAGACTAGCGTGGTCACCGATCGCGGCCTAGTCTCAAAGCAACCGGAGCCGCCTGAGGTCGAGCAGGTGGCGGTTCTGGACGAACCCACAGCGGAGGTTTTATCGATGAGTACCCTACGGACAGCAGTACCCGTGATTGTAATGACCACGTTCCTGGCCGGTTGCGCGGGCGTGCAGAAGCAGGATTGGCCTACCTGTGCCGCGGTTGGCGGCGTCACGGGTGCCGCGCTTGGTGCGATCGAAAGCTCCACCTATGCCGGTTGGGGCGCCGTGATCGGCGGTGGTGTTGCGGCGGCCTATTGCTGGGCGAACGGCACGGAGGAGCAGACGGTCGCGGTGGTTGAAACCGTCGAGCCGATGCCGGCCGAGGAACCGGAGCCCGCAGCCGAGCCGGTGCGCGTCGAGCTTGACGTGAAGTTCGATTTCGACCGCGCGGTCGTCAAACCTGACAGCTACGGCGATATCCAGAATCTCGCGGACTTCATGAAAGAATACGGGCAGACCACCACCGTGCTGGAAGGTCACACCGACTCGGTCGGCACCGACGCCTACAACCAGCGGCTTTCCGAGCGTCGTGCCAGTGCTGTGCGCGAAGTGCTGGTCAACCAGTACGGCGTGGAGGCTGGTCGGGTGGATGCGGTCGGTTACGGTGAGTCGCGCCCGGTAGCGGATAACGCGACCGATGCCGGTCGGGCAATCAACCGTCGGGTGGAAGCGGAAGTCGAAGCGCGCCCCTGACGCCAGCTGTATAACCAAGCCGGGCATTGCCCGGCTTCTCTTTGCGCAACGTGGTGTGCCGGCAGATACGGCACTTCTGCGCTCAGAACATCGGACGCGCGCTGGCGATCGCGATGAGCGCCAGGCCGAGCAGTAGGTTCAGCCCTACCAATGCTCGAATCTTCCCCAGAACGGCACCGCCGGCCGGCCAATCCTGGCCGTCGACGGCGCGTCGGAGCGCCGGTAGCTGCAGCAGTACAAGCCGCAGAAACAGCGCCAGCATGACCAGATACAAGCCGGTCATCACATGTACGTAGCGAGGGGCGCTGGCCATCTCTCCAAAGCGCAGATGCCACATACCGATGCCGCTGATCGGCAGCACCGCCACCGCGATCCAGACCCATTGCACGAACCGGCGGAATACCTCGGCCCACAGCCGCAGGCGTTCGGGCGCCTGCAACACGGCAACGGCCGCCGGGCGCAGAACCATCCAGGCGAAGAACATACCGCCCACCCACAACACGGCGGCCAATACGTGCAAGGCATAGAGCGAGGCAAATGGGGTCATGGCAAATCTCCGCTGGCGATCGGGGCGACGCGCGTTATCATAGCCGCCCATTTGAAGTACTGAAAATATATACAGCATCAGCGCCCATGCTCAGCACCGAACTCAAGTCCCAGATCCAGGGCGCCTATTCCCGTTTTCTCGAGGCCAAGAGCCTCAAGCCACGTTACGGTCAGCGGTTGATGATCGCCGAGGTAACCAAGGTGCTGGGCGCCATCAAGGCCGATGACGAGGGCCGTCGTGAAGGGGAGCCGGCGGTGGTGGCGGTGGAAGCCGGCACGGGCACTGGCAAGACCGTGGCCTACAGTATTGCGGCGATTCCAACGGCGAAGGCTGCCGGCAAGCGCCTGGTTATTGCTACCGCGACCGTGGCGCTGCAGGAGCAGATCGTCAACAAGGATCTCCCTGACCTGATGCGCAACAGCGGGCTGAATTTCAGCTTCGCCTTGGCCAAGGGGCGCGGGCGCTACCTGTGCCTGTCGAAGCTGGATCTACTGCTGCAGGAAGGGCACGCGCAGACGGCCACCGCTCAGCTGTTCGAGGAGGAGGGCTTTCGCATCGACGTCGACGAGCGCAGCCAGAAGCTGTTCACCGGCATGATTGAAAAGCTCGCCGGCAACCGCTGGGATGGCGATCGCGATAGCTGGCCCGAAGAACTGGAGGATACCGACTGGTCGCGCCTGACCACCGATCACAGCCAGTGCACCGGCCGGCATTGCCCCAACTTCCAGCAATGCGCGTTCTACAAGGCCCGCGAGGGCATGACCAAGGTCGATGTCATCGTCACCAACCACGACATGGTGCTGGCCGACCTGGCGCTCGGCGGCGGTGCGGTGCTGCCCGATCCGCGTGACACGCTGTACGTATTCGACGAAGGGCATCACCTGCCGGACAAGGCGATCGGCCATTTCGCGCATTTCACCCGTCTGCGTTCGACCGGCGAGTGGCTGGGGCAGGTGGAGAAGAATCTGACCAAGCTGCTTGCCCAGCATCCGTTGCCGGGTGAACTCGGCAGGCTGATCGAAGGTGTGCCAGAGCTGGCGCGAGAGCTGCGCAGCCAGCAACAGTTCATGTTCAGCGCCTGCGAGCAACTGGCGGATTTCCGCGCCGGCGAGGATATGGAAGGACGCGAACGGCCGCGCCATCGCTTTGTCGGCGGCGTGGTACCGGAACACCTGATCGAGCTGGGCGTGGAGTTGAAGAAGGGCTTCTCGCGCCTGACCGACCTGTTCACGCGCATCGCCGAGCTGCTCAAAGAGGCGATGGATGGCGAGACGGGCGGCGGCATCGCCAGTCACCAGGCGGAAGAGTGGTATCCACTGTTTGGCAGTCTGCTGACGCGCGCTCAGGGCAACTGGGAATTGTGGACGGCGTTTACCGTCGAAGACCCGCAGGACAGTCCGCCGATGGCGCGCTGGCTGACGCTCGCCGATGGCGGCGCGTTGTTCGATATCGAGGTCAATGCCAGCCCGATCCTGGCGGCCGAGACGTTGCGGCGCAATCTCTGGAATGTCGCCTACGGTGCCTTGGTGACCTCTGCGACGCTGACGGCGCTCAACAGCTTCGACCGCTACCGCATGCGCGCAGGCCTGCCGCGGTCTGCCATCACTGCCGTGGTGCCGAGCCCGTTTCATCATGCCGACGCCGGGGTTCTGCGGGTGCCGAACCTGCAGGCCGATCCGCGCGACGCGGCCGCGCACACGGCCGCCATCGTGCGCGAACTGCCGGGGTTGGTGGAGCATTCACGCGGTACGCTGGTGCTGTTCTCCTCGCGCCGGCAGATGCAGGATGTATTCGATGGGCTCGAGCGTGACTGGCGTCGCAGGGTGCTGATCCAGGGCAACCTGTCCAAGCAGGAAACGCTGAACAAGCACCGTAAACGGGTCGATGACGGAGAGCCCAGCGTGCTGTTCGGCCTGGCGAGTTTCGCCGAAGGGGTCGATCTGCCCGGTGCTTATTGCGAGCACGTGGTGATCGCCAAGATTCCCTTCGCGGTGCCGGACGATCCGGTGGAAGCGGCGCTGGCCGAGTGGATCGAAGCGCGGGGCGGCAACCCGTTCATGGAAATTGCCGTGCCGGATGCTTCGCTGCGACTGGTCCAGGCCTGCGGTCGCCTGCTGCGCACCGAGGCCGACCGCGGCACCATTACCTTGCTCGATCGGCGTGTAGTGACGCAGCGTTATGGCAAGGCGATTCTCAATGCGTTGCCGCCGTTTCGTCGTGAGATCGACTGATTCTTTCCGACAGATCCGTGCGGTTTTCTTCCGGTGAGGCTGCTGGAACGATGTGCCGATAACATCCGATCACAGGGGGCAGCGTGCAGATACAAGGTTATTTCGATCTTCGTTTCGAGGCGGTGAGAGATGCATTCGCCGCGCTTTTCGAGCATACCCAGACCCGCGGTGCGGCTGTCTGCGTGCAGATTGCCGGCGAGACGGTCGTCGATCTGTGGGCTGGCGTGGCTGACAATGCCGGTGAGCTGCCGTGGCACGGCGATACGCTGGTCAATCTGTTTTCCTGTACCAAGACCTTTACCGCGGTTGCGGCGCTGCAACTGGTCGCCGAGGGCAAGCTGCAGCTCGACGCGCCGGTTGCCGAGGTCTGGCCGGAGTTCGCGGCAAACGGTAAGTCGCGCATTACGCTGCGTCAGCTGCTCTGCCATCGCGCGGGTCTACCTGCCTTGCGCCAGCCTCTGCCGCCCGAGGCACTGTACGACTGGAATGCCATGACCGCCGCATTGGCCGCGGAGCAACCCTGGTGGACGCCCGGCGAGGCCCAGGGCTACGCCGCGATGACCTATGGCTGGTTGGTGGGAGAGGGCACCCGCAGGGCCAAGGGGGCGGAGCCGGGGGCCGCCATCGTGGCCAGAACGTCCACT
>LNAP01007264.1_pt1 | contig 19357 bp, 22 predicted proteins | sample 602601 | NCBI WGS metagenome assembly LNAP01 (sample SAMN02440304, study PRJNA202911) | soil metagenome | biome: Subtropical and temperate rainforests or woodlands; isolation source: soil samples (1 kg each in a 20% v/v slurry with milli Q water) were... ...
TTCCAGGTGCGTGAAGTGCGAGTTCGACGGATCCTGGCAGTTGTGCATTTTGTTGTTGATGGCGACGATGATCGCGTCTTCCAGTTTGGTGGTGTAGTAGTGCTCTTGGGTACCTTGAGCCGAAGTACGGTACCACTGGATAACGATTTCGCTCATGCGCTCGCCGGAGGTCAGAGCGGCTTGCAGCAGTGGCGAAGCCTTGTCGTAGACCTTGGTGATCACGACTGGCTTGTGAACGCGCTGACCGGTCGGTTGGCCGGACTGTGGGTCACGCGGGATGATCACGTCGTGGCTGAAAGCCTGAACCATGACCTGGTCTTCGTGACCTTCCTGGTAGGTATTGCCAACCGAGTCGGCAGTAAATGCGCCGGCAGTGATCAGACCTTGTTTCTCGCCAGTGACGGACATGTACGCGGGTGTAGCCATGGATGTGCTCCTTGCTAATGTTAAGGGTGCCCGGGAGGCAGTATCGCCCCGGTGGGTGCCTGACTGTTATCAAGGTCCGTGCCATAAACGGTTAATGCTATATAAATCAGCAGGTTGAGAGTTTTTTTAGACCGTTTGAAGCATGTTCGGCAGCGATCGCCTGTGAATGTGCGCAAGAAGTTGCGCAGTGCTGGGCAACTTCTTGCGCACTTGGCTGGAGCGCCTGCCAGGCCGGGCGATCAGCGGTCCCGAATTGGTTTTCTTTGCGTTGAGTGCGCAACTTCTTGCGCATCAAAGCGGTTGGCCATCATTCGCTGCCTTATCAGGAAGAACCGCTAGGGTGACAGGTGCAACGAATGTGGCGGCCTGGAGGTCAAACTCAGCGCCGAGATCAATGAACATCTGCGAACTCAAGGAGCACGACATGAAAATCCTGATGGTTCTAACGTCACACGATCAATTGGGTGACACGGGTAAGAAAACCGGCTTTTGGCTGGAGGAATTCGCCGCACCGTATTTCGCCTTCAAGGACGCCGGCGCTCAGTTGACCCTGGCCTCGCCCAAAGGGGGGCAACCACCGCTGGACCCAAAAAGCAACGAGCCGGACGCGCAAACCGCAGCCACCGAGCGCTTTCGCAAAGACCCCGCCGCCCAGTCCGCATTGGCGTCTACCGCTCTGCTGAGCAGCGTGAGAGCTGAAGATTACGATGCGATTTTCTACCCGGGCGGCCATGGCCCGCTGTGGGATCTGGCCGAAGACAAAATTTCGATTGCTCTGATCGAGGCGTTTTACCAGGCGGGCAAGCCGGTTGCGGCCGTCTGCCACGCCCCCGGTGTGTTTCGTCACGTCAAGGACGCGGATGGCCAGCCGCTGGTCAAAGGCAAGCGTGTGACGGGTTTTACCAATTCTGAAGAGGAGGCTGTGCAACTGACGAAGGTTGTGCCGTTTTTGGTGGAGGACATGCTTAAGGAGAAGGGTGGTGTCTATTCCAAAGGTGCTGACTGGGCCAGTTATGTGCTCACCGATGGTTTGCTGATTACCGGTCAGAATCCGGCGTCGTCCGAGGCTGCCGCCGAGGCGTTGTTGGCGAAGCTGGCTTAATCCCCGGACGGCTAAAATATTGGCCGGACACTTTCATGTGGCGAGGGAGCTTGCTCCCGCTGGGCTGCGTAGCGGCCCCGCTTTCTGCGAACGATTGCAGATTTTTGTGAGTGCTGCGCACTCAAGCGGGAGCAAGCTCCCTCGCCACAAGGTCAAGCCAGACTCTACAATCCCATTGCCTCGCGGCATTCCTCGATCGAGCGTCGTTGCGTCTCGGCATACAACGCCAATTCATCAATTGTCGATCGCCCCAGCGCCATCTCGAACACCTGCCGGTTCGATTGCACGCCATAGTGGGTTTGCGCGGCATCTCCCAGGTTCGACTGAAAAATCCCCGCAGCGCTGACTGGCAGGAAATCTTCGTACACCAACGGCTCAACCCGCAGATAGCCGCCGCTGAGCAGATCCTCCAGCGACCACGATTTCAATTCATCCGCCCCCAACCCTTTTTCCGTGAGGAAGTAGCGAAAGTACGCCAGTTCCTCTCGGCGCATGCCCTCAAGGGTGTCAGGGAACTGCGCAAAGTGCTGCGCCATCAGCGCGTTGTAACGTGCGGCATTGGCCTCATTGGGGAAGTCTTTCAGTTCATCACGGGCAGCGTTGAGCAATCGGTCGTAAAGCGCCCGGCCTTTGGGGGTGAGCGCCGCGCCGCGTTGTTCGATCTCGCCGAAACGGGCGCTGTGGCTGCCGTGAGTCCGGGTCTGATCGGTGAAGGCGACAGGCTCGTCCAGGGCTTTGAAACTGGTCTGGCGCAGCAGGATCGGGCACTGACGGCGGGGTGGGCCTTCGATCACCGCTTTGGGGGTGATGCCGTGAACAGGCATTTGCGCCTGGACGATGTCGATGTCCAGGGTGCGCGGCGTCAGGTGGTTGATATGCGGGCCGGTGAACGCTACCACGTCGGCGACCAGGCGATGCTGGGCGCAGAGCTTGCGGTACTGCTCGGCGGTCACGGTGGCGGTGTGGTGCCAGCGGAACGTTTCCAGTGCCTGTTCGACGAAGTCCCGGGCTTCCTGTTCCGTAAGACCGCCCTGGGTTTCGGCGCGGTCGATGAGGCTTAGCGCGGTGGGCGTGAAGATCGAACGTTTATCCAGCACTGACTGGGCGAATGCTCGCAGTTCCAGGTCTTCGATCAGTTCCAGGCGCAGCAGGGAAGTGAATACCCGGAACGGGCTGACCTGTAGCGCCGCCTCATGCACCGCGCGAAAAGCCGTGGAGTGGACCGGTACGCCGGCCGGGGTCAGGTCGTAATAACCCACCGGTTGCATGCCCATCACCGCAAACAGCCGGGCGAGGGTCGCCAGTTCATCAGCGGTGCCGACACGGATCGCGCCATGCCGCTCCAGGTCCAGGCGCTGGATTTCACCGGTGCTGTGCAACTGTCGGGCGATGTGCGGATCGCTGTCCAGCACGTGACGGTTGGTCTGTTCCACCAGTTCCATCAGCGCGCCGTACAGCGGCACTTCTTCGCGGTACATGTCGGACATCGCTTTGGAAAAGCGTTGGCGGATCAGGTCAGGGCTGATGAAGTTCGGATGACTCATGAAAGAATTCCTGGCGCGGTGACGTAAAGGATGCGAGAAAAGATCGCAGCCTTGTGCGGCGCCGACAAACGAAGAATCTTACGAACTTCATTCTGCAAAGGACTGCTGGCTGAAGCAGCTTGTAGCAGCTGTCGAGCCTGCGAGGCTGCGTTCGGCTGCGAAGCAGTCGCAAACCCTATATGCACGTTCCTCCTGACACACCGCGGTGCCTGATTTCACGACTGCTGCGCGGCCGAACGCAACCTCGCAGGCTCGGCAGCTGCTACAGGGGGGCGGTGTTCGGCTGCTACACCGGGAGTTCCGAGCGCAGTGATGCCAAAAATTCCCGGTACAGCCGTGCCGTGTTTGTCGGTTGTTCCACCATCGGCATATGGCCGGTGTGGTCCCAGACTTCCACTCGCAGGTCGGCGATGCCTTTGCTCCAGATCGCCACGCTGCTGACATCGATCAAGCGGTCCTTATGCCCCCACAGCAACAGTGCCGGGCACTTGATGTCGGGCAGTTTCGGCTCCATCGGCGGGCTGGCACGGAAGCCGTTGAAGATTTCCTCCAGCTCATCGCGGCTCTGTTCATAGCGTTGCGCGATGGCGTCCAGCACCACCTTGGGTACCCACGGCGGTTCGGCCATGGTCATGGCGTAGAAACGCTGGAATTCTTCCCGCGAGTGAATCAGGAACGGGTTGTGGCCCTTGGCCAAATGCCGCTCCAGGTCGCTGGCTTCGGGGGCGGTGACACCTGCCGGATCGATCAGGGCCACCGAAACAATGCGATCCGGGTAAGTGGCCGCCAGCCACGCTGCCATGTAACCGCCCATCGAATTGCCGATTACATGGACTTTCTCGACGCCGCAAACATCGAGCAACTGGATCATCCGCTTGGCCTGCAACGGAATGTCGTAACCGCCGCCCGCCTTGAAGCCGGTTTCGCCATGCCCGGCGATGTCGGGAATGATCACCCGATAGTTGCCGACAAAGTGTCGGGCAAAACGCAGCCAGACATTCTTGTCGGCGCTGTAGCCGTGGAGCATCAGCACACTGCTGGACGCTTCGTACGGCCCGCCTTGCCAGGTCGAGACGGTCATTTCGGCGATCGGCACGACAATTTTGTGCAGTCCATACAGCTTCGCCTCTACCGACATGTTCAAGTCATAGAGCCAATGACCGATGGCCGGGTAACTCAACCAGCTCCAGGCCACGAAAACCGCGATTGCGACAACCAACAAAAGCATCAGGCATCTTCCTTTTACGTGATCAGGACAGAATGTGATCGGCGGGTTTCAGCGCTCTGGTCAACCGGTGATAGCTGAAACTGAACCCCGGAAACATCGCAATCACATGACCGCTCTTGCTTTGATACCAACTGTGCAGCCCCCGGACTTCCATACCGTGCGTTCCATTTCCCGGTGGATCATTTCAGTGTAGGTACGTTCTGCTTCGGAGCGTACTTCGATGCTGCGCAAACCCTGTTCTTTTAACGTACGGATGCAATCAAGAATGTAGTTCATCTGAGACTCGATGATGAACAGCACCGAGGTATGACCGATGCCTGTGTTGGGGCCGATGACGATAAACAGGTTGGGGAAGTCGGGCAGGCTGGTGCCAAACATTGGGCGCCCGCCTCATGGCTATGCCTTGGTATTCAGGCCGCCCGCCGGTGATGGCTATTTGCCGCTTCCCTGATAGACTCTCACCAGACTTGAAACCCTTGTGTTTCAGGCTCCGTTCAGTGGCGCAGAGGCCTCTATGGGAAAAACGGGAGGAAAAGGACTTTCACTGGCCAGGAGGCTCTATACATCGCGAATCCTGGGTTTAGCCTTGGGGCTGTTGCTTGTGAGCGCGGCGATGTATCCACTCAACCCTGCACCGTGGGTCTGGGTGACGATGCTGCTCAATGCCGTACTCTGGCCGCACGTGGCTTATCAATGGGCGCGCCGCGCGCCAGTGCCTTATCACGCCGAACACCGCAACCTGCTGGTGGATGCCTTTCTCGGTGGTTTTTGGGTCGCAGCCATGCACTTCAATCCGCTGCCCGCCGCGACCACCCTGGCCATGATGGCAATGAACAATGTGGCCATTGGCGGTTTGCGTTTCCTGTTGGCGGGAACCGTGGCGCAAGTTCTCGGGATGGGCGTCGGACTGCTGGTTTTCTCCCCCACCTTTGTCCCACAGACCAGCCAACTGCAGATGTATGCCTGTTTGCCCTTGATGTGTTTGTACCCGCTGGCATTGGGCTGGATCTGCTTCCGCCAGGCCCACACCCTCGGTCGACAAAAGCGTGAATTGCTGGCACTGAGCCGCACCGACAGCCTCACCGGCCTGTTGAATCACGGCGCCTGGAAGGATCAACTGGAAATCGAATTCCAGCGTTGCAAACGTCAGCAGCAGGGCGGGGCGATTGCGCTGATCGACATCGACCATTTCAAAACCATCAACGACACCTACGGCCACGTTGCCGGTGCGTCAGTTGAGCAAAATGCTCAAGCAGAACCTGCGCGCGGCGGATGTTGCCGGGCGCTACGGCGGCGACGAATTCTGCGTGATCCTCCCGGACCTTCCGCTCACGAGCGCGGCGGCCGCCATGGATGCCCTGCGTGATCGCTTCGCCACCTTGGGCTATGAGCAGAGCCCGGCGCTGAGAGTCAGCCTGAGCATCGGCCTTGCCGCCTTCAACCCGGCACACACTGACGCGACCCTGTGGCTCAACGACGCCGACCAGGCGCTCTATGAAGCCAAGGCCACCGGTCGCAACCGCGTCATTTGTTGCAGCGATGGCGCACCACATCACCCATTACTTGATTCGGTGTGAAACGTGATCGTTCCCACGCTCCCGCGTGGGAATGCCTCAACGGACGCTTTGCATTCGGCTTTGGATGGGACGCGTAGCGTCCCGGGCTGCATTCCCACGCAGAGCGTGGGAACGATCAAAGAAAAGGCTGCCGACCTTGTGGGTCGGCAGCCTTGGTAGTGCACTTAACGAGAGCGATATCAGTCTTTGGCTGGCAAGCTCCAGAATTTCTTGATTTCGTGGATATTGCCCACGTTATAACGAGGCATGAAATCGGCGCACGGAACTTCCATTGTTGTCTTGACTGGCGTATTGATTACGGCAGTCCCGGCGCGCAGAAGCGAAGTTTCATTCCAGTTGTTCAGTGGTTTGTTCATATTCATTCCTTTTTTAAATTTGGAGGGTAGTCAGTAACTATCCTCGTTCAAGCAGTGACAGCGTATTTTCATAGAGCGCTGTTTCCTGCATGGCGATACCGGGGTAAGTCGGTACGTAGTTTTCGTCGAAGCACCAGGCTTCTTCGGTTTTAACCGATTGCTGAGGATGAATAAGCAAACTCAACGATGCGGACATACTTTTCGGTGGAAGCTGTTTGTGCACTTCCTGTAGTGGAAGCATGTGCAGAACTTCCCCGGGTGCAAGTTTAAGTACTCGCTCTTCACCGAGTACGGGCCTTCTTCCGGCTTGTAACGGAGTTTGATCCAGTATCTTTCGCGAGACGGTTGTGTAGCCGTCACCGCCGTAACCCACGGCATAGAGTTCGAAGTCATGGGTGTGGTTCAGGTCATAGATGAACGTTTCACTTTCATCTTTTGACGTGACCGGAGACCAAAAACCCAATCGGACAGTAAACAGATCGTTGTAGTGCAGTACAAATGCATAAGCGCCGTATAGACTGTTTTTGGTACTGAAACCCGCTTGTTGAATAGTGGTGTAAAGGTGCTCGCTCAGCAACGTACGGTTTGTTGCCAGTTGACGCAGATCTTCCACGATCTTTGGCTTGTCTCGCTCCAGATCGTAAGTCGTCATACGCTCAACGAAAGTCTTTAGTTTCATGCCGCTTCACTCTGGTCGAGTAAAAGATTCAGGCGGCTGTTTTGCAGATTTCTCAACAGCGGTGCGTAATGCAATGCGGCCCGCGGATCCGTTTGCTGTATTACCTGAAATGCCTTCCAGGCGACAGCGGGGTGGTAGTGATAGATCAATTCTTCGGCCACTCTGAATGCCCCGGGATCCTGTGCGGCTTCAAGCAGCTCAAGGCTCACCAGGTACCGTGCGGCGCTATCGTCATGAGGGAACCAGGCGATTTTGTTCAATGAAACACGGTCGAAAACACTGATGTCTGCGCTTCTGTCTGGCAGGTTGATGCTGCCGATAAATGCCGGATGCCCGTATCCAGTCGGGTTGCTATCGAACAGGACCTTCGTGCCGTCGATGAACAACGGGTTACTGGCATCTACGATGACCAGCTCTGCGCGAGTCAGATGATCTTCTTCGAGCGCGTAAAGTTGAATGCAAAACGATTCTGCGTTGATCGCAAATAAAACACTGTTGCCGGGTACGGAATAAAGTTGCTCGGACGCCGGTGTGTTATCAGGTGCCTTGAGGCTGATATTGCCATTTTTATTACAATGTAATGTCAATGTTCCGGTATGGATGTTCGTCAGTTTCATGATTTCAGCACGGCGAGATGAATCTAAAGTGTGTGCTGTTTGTTCGGGTAGCTGGTCTGCGAGATTTTTTACTTCGACACTCATGTCCAGTGTCTTGATGCTGGTGATAAGTTGTGAAGGTGTAAGGTCAGGGTCGAGCAACGTTTTTATCATGAAGAATTCTGCTTGGCTTTTTATGGTTTCTAATGAGGCGGAACAGATGTTTTAGCAAATGGAATCGTTCAGTCTATTATTGTTAGGGTAGTTGCTTTTAACTCATCAAGCCCATCAGTTTTTAAGAGACGTCAGTGGCTGAATGGTGTGGCCACTGCCGTCGGTTTAACAAATGGGGGATGGTGCTTCCAGGCAGGTACGAACATCTGGCTGAGTGCGACCCCGGTAAATCGTTATAAGGTCTTAATCCTGGGCAGATACGTTACGGTATTTCTTGATTTCGTGAATGTTGCCTACGTTAAATCGAAGCCCGTCCCAACCAGGACAGTTGGACTCGTGAGTGGATTTTGTCGGTGTGGTGATGACTTTGGCTTCGGCGCGCAATAGCGGGGAGTTTTCCCAGTTGCTGGTAGTGGTTTTCATAAGATTTCCTTTGATAGGGGTTGAGTGAGGATAAAGCGCTTGTCGTATAAGTAGCGATATTGCTTTGAGTTTGTTGCTGTCTGGGTTAAATATTTTTTGTTATTTAACGGTTTGGAGATTATAGAGGGCGATATTTAATATCAACTTTGGAGTTGTTATTAAATATTGGTGTTTGTTTTTAAGTGTGTATTTTGGGGGCGACAGATGACAGCCATTCGGCTCAAGATCTTGCAATCCCGCCGGTGACATTGCGTCTACCGGCCGAATTACAAGTCGCTTCAGGAGCCGAAATCAGAGAGGAATCATTCCTTAACGCTCATAAACTCTTCCGCCCAACGGATGTATTCCTCAGGCTGCGTATAGGTATGAGTCAACTCGGTCGCATTCAGGTCCGACGCCTGATTAAAGATCTGCCGCTGTTCCCGCAGGCTGTCATACGTGGCCTTGATCGCGGCGAAGTAGGCGCCGTGACCATCGATGGTGACCCGCACGCCGAGTTCGGCCAGGCGTTTGTCGTCGCGCAGCAACGGGTTGCCGTAGGTGACCAGCATCAGCGGCACGCTCAGGTGCTCGGCGATTTGTTCGAGATGGTCGAAGTCCCGCACGCCCACCATGCAAATCCCGTCCGCACCGGCCTGCTGGTAATGACAGGTACGGCTGATGACTTCCTGTACCGGCAGGATGCCGGCGTTGGTGCGGGCGATGATTGCCATTTCCGAGTCGACCCGGGCTTCCAGTGCTGCACGAATCTTGCCGACGCCTTCCGCCACCCCGATCAGGTCGGTGGACTTGCGGCCGAACTGGGCGGGCAGCAAGGTGTCTTCGATGGTCAGGGCGGCGACGCCGGCGCGCTCGAGTTCGACGATGGTGCGCATGACGTTGAGCGCGTTGCCGTAGCCGTGGTCGGCGTCGGCGATCACCGGCAGTTGGGCGACGCGGCCAATGCGAGTGGCCTGCTCGGCGAATTCGCTGAGGGTGATCAAGGCAAAGTCAGGCGCGCCCAGTACCTGTAACGATGCGACTGAACCGCCCAGGATCCCTACCTCAAAACCCAGGTCAGCGGCAATGCGGGCCGACATCGGGTCGAAGACCGAGGCGGTGTGATAGCAGGCGCTGGAGGCGAAAAGCTCGCGAAAGTTACGGCGTAAATCTTGATGAGAAAGCCTGGACATATGAGTTCCACCACTGCAAAGGGCATGGAAAGGCTTGAGCAAAAGTGTCAACGCCGAAGGAACAAAAGGCTATCACGCGGGCGGGGAAAGGATGATGACGATTTTCAGAGGCGAATGGACCTGCGTCGGTCACGCCGCCACTGACTGCTGCTGTTGTTGATTAAGCAGTGGCACGGCGCGCACCGAATTGCCGGGTTGCAGTTGCAGGCGTTTGGCGGTGAGGCGGTCGACGATCAGGCTGTTGCCCACCAGTCTGGCCTGGGCGGCGGTGATGCGGCAGTTTTCCAGGCGACGGTTATGGATCAGCCACACCGGGGCCTGCTCGTCGGGTGTGCCGATGGCCAGCACCAGCGGTTGGCTGTCGCGCACGGTGCGGATATTCGAGACCGGGGCTTCGATCACCGGGCCCGCGTCAAAGATGTCGATGTAACCCTTATGGGCAAAACCTTCGGCGGTGAGGATTTTCAGGGCCGGTTCGGTGTTCGGGTGCGCCTTGCCGATCACGGCCTGGGCCTGTTCGGTGAGCAGGCAGGTGTAAAGCGGTTGGCGTGGCATCAGTTCAGCGATGAACGACTTGCTGCCCAGCCCCGACAAGTGATCGGCGTGGCTGAAATCCATCTTGAAGAAGTGCCGGCCCAGGCTGTCCCAGAATGGCGAACAACCTTGTTCGTCGGCGCTGCCACGCAGTTCGGCGATGAGTTTGTCGCCGAACAGGTGCGGAAACTCGGCCACAAACAACAGCCGCCCCAACGACAACAATCGACCGTTACTGCCCTGGCGTTGATCAGGACGTAGAAACAGCGAGCAAATCTCCGATTGGCCGGTCATTTCATTGTTCAGGAACAACGTCGGAATCTGACGCCGGATACCCAGGTCTGGTGACGAACTGACCGTGAGCCCGACGCGGTAGTTGTACCAGGGCTCGCGCAGGCCTACGGCGCCGACCAGGGCGCTGACACCCACCAATTGCTGGTCGTCGTCTTCGAGCACGAAGAGGTAATCAGCATCGGCGCGTTCGACCTGTTCGGCGAAGGTTCGTTGAGCCCAGCGTACCCGGTGGGACAGGCGTTCCTCGTTGGCCGGCAGGGTAGTGAAGCCGGGGCCGGCCTGGTGTACCAGGTTGAGCAAGGCGGGCAGGTCGGTGACGCGAACCGGGCGGACAATCATGATGCAACTCCTTCTGCACGCCCGCTCGGGCGCTGTCGTTGGGCGCGGGGCCGGGTGATGCTCACAGGGCGATCAGCCGGATCGGGCTGCCTTCGGTCACGTTCAGGGCGGCGCACATTTCGCCGCTCAACCTCACAGGTTGCCCGGCCTGGTAATCCAGATCGGCAACGATGGCGCGGTAGTCCTTCAGCGAATCGTTGCACACCAGATAGCTGCCACGGGCATCGATGGACGCACCCGGTTTCACCGTGCCGGTCTGGCTCTGGGCGATGGAGCGGATGCCGGGAGTGCGCGCATACAACGTCGGACCGCCGTCGAACAGGTCGATGTAGCTGTTGGTCTCGAAGCCTTCGCGCTCGAGGATATCGAAAGCCTCCTGGCCATCGGGGTGGATGCGGCCGATGCAGTCCTGCGCCGCCTGGGGCAGCATCGGCACGTAGATCGGGTATTGCGGCATCAGTTCGGCGAGGAAAGTACGGCTTTCCAGGCCGCAAAGTCGCTCGGCCTCGACGTAGGGCAGGTCGAAAAAGTGCTTGCCCACCGCATCCCAGAACGGCGAGTGCCCGTCATCGCTGCTGAAGCCGACGATCTCGGTGATGACGGCTTCGGAAAAGCGTCGCGCGTGGGCGGCGATGAACAATAGCCGCGCCCGGGACAGCAGTTCAGAGAACCGTGTGCGCACCAGCGCTGCGTCAATATGAAAACCGCGCAGCAAGGTATGGCCGCTGAGGTCGTGGCACAACGACAACGCGGGCACGCCGTGCTCGATGTTCAGCTCCCGCGAGGCGCTGGTGAAATGCCGGTTGCGCAGGCTGTAGAACGGCTCGCTGAAACCGGCGGTGGCGAGGATCTCCGAGCAGCCCACCAAGCGCTCTCGGGTCAGATCTTCCAACACGAAGAAATAGTTCTCCGGGCCGTGACTCTCAACGTCTTTTTCAAACGAGGCGCAGGAGTCGAGAATCTTCTCGCGCAGGCATTCGGTGTCGTCCGGCAAGGACGTAACGCCTACCAGACTGTCGCGCGCCAGTTGCTGCAACTGGGGCAGGTCGGTTAACTCGACTGGACGTAAGACCAGCATGGATGCACTCCTGTATCAAAGGGTTCAGCGGTTGACACCGAACCTGACTATCACTGTCGGTTTCCACGCGTTCAATCGGCGGTCGCCTGAATTTTTGTCAGACGCCGCTCTTTTTCTTGTCAGCCGTTGCTTGGGTCGGGCAGTGCTGCACGGCTGCCCAGTTTGTTGAGTACAAACAGGTAGACCAGGCCCAGGGCAATCCAGATCAGGCCGAGTTTCTGCGCATCGACGCCCATGTTGTACATGATCGCCGCGACGATGATGAAGCCGATCACCGGGCAGATCAGGTGACGGATGACCTGGCCGGATTTCTGCCGGCGCCAGTAGTAGTTGATGACCGTCAGGTGCAGCAACATGAAACCGCTCAGTGCGCCGAAATTCACCAGCGAGGTAAGGGTGTCCACCGAGTTGATGAACAGGTAGCAGATCAGCAGCGACAGCACGGCCACCAGGTAGATGCTCACGTACGGCGTGTTGTGTTTGGGATGAATCTTGGCCAGAACCTTTGGCAACTTGCCGTCCCGGGCCATGCCGAACAGCAGGCGAGACACTGCCGCTTGGGAGGTGATTGCCACCGCAACGCCCCAGGCCAGTGCGGTCGCCACGGCGGTGAGGGTGGCCAGCCAGTTGCCGGCCGCGAGTTCAGCGATTTCATAAAAAGCCGTGTCAGCCGTTTTGAAACCCATACCGGCCGCCAGATCGGTCGCAATCCAGGTCTGCACGACGAAGATCACGCCCATGACCACCAGCGTGATCAGCGCGGCCTTGCCGACGCTGCGGCCCGGGTCACCCTTGATCTCTTCGGCGAGGGTGGAAATCGCATCGAAACCGAGGAACGACAGCACCGCAATCGACACCGCTTGCATCAGCAGGGCGAAGTTGAATGTCTCGGGGTTGTACAACGGCGCCAGTGTCAGCTGACCGTTACCGCCGCCACTGTGCAGTGCGTTCCAGGCGTAGAACAGGAAGATCCCCAGCACCACCAGTTGCGCCAGCAGAAAGATGATGTTCATTCGCGCGGTGAAGGTGATGCCGCGCAAGTTAACGAAGGTCGCGCTGACCAGGAAGGCCAGGATGAAACCGACCTTCGGAATGTCCGGGTACAAATGATTCAGGGCCATGGCCGCGTACACATACAGCAGCGGCGGAATCAGCAGGTAATCGAGGAGCATCAGCCAGCCGGCGATAAACCCTGCGTGCGGGTTCAGGCCCCGTTGCGCGTAGGAATAAACCGAACCGGCAATCGGAAAGGCCCGTGCCATGCTGCCGTAACTCAGGGCCGTGAAGAGCATCGCCACCATGCCGATGATGTACGCCAGCGGTACCAGCCCTGGCGCCTCGGCGTTGACGTAGCCATACACGCCAAACGGTGCGATGGGGATCATGAAGATCATCCCGTACACCACCAGGTCGGTCAGCGACAGGCTGCGCTTCAACTCTTGCTTGTAGCCGAATTCTTCTATTTCCATGAAGCCTTTCTCCTTGGGATGAAAGCAGCTGCAAGCTGCGAGTTTGAAGCGGTTGCTTTACAACAGTGGCGCCAGGTATTCGGTAAAACGACGGACATTTTCAGGCGTGCGCAGCAGGTCGTTGCGCACCTCGATCAACACCGATTCCAGCCCTCGTGCATCGCCATGGACCGGCACGGTCATGTCGCCCAGCGGGTTGATTTTGTACGGTTCATTACCGGCAACCTTCAATGGATGCCGGCCCAAGCCATCGATCAAGCGCTGGGCATATTTCACGCCCTTGCCAAACAACACGCCGACTTCCAGCGTACGGGGCTGGCCGTGATAGACCGGTGTGAAACTGTGAATTCCCACCACCCGCACCGTTCGTCCTTGAGCGACACGCTCGTCGATCAAGTCAGTCAGACGCGAATGAAACGGCTCGAACAAGGATTGCCGACGGTACTCGCGGGTGGCTTCGTCCAGGCCCCGGTTGCCCGGCACCTGAAAAATTTCGCTCTGTACCGGAATGCTGTCCGGGGCTTGCAACGGGCGGTTGAGGTCCACCAGCAGCCGTGAATAATTGGCCGCCAACAGGGTTGCGCCCAATGCGCGGGACAAGCCCTCGGCCAGCACCAGGGCGCCGATGTCCCAGGCGATGTGCTCGCGGGCCACCTCGTGACTCAAGCCCAGGTCATTCAACCCGGCGGGAATAAAACGGCTGGCGTGCTCGCACACCAGAATCAACGGGTGATCGGAGTCTTCCCGACTCAGGGTGTACGCGGGCCCGGTGTAAAGACCGAACTCAGCAGATTCAGTACAGGCGCGCATAGTGCTCACAGCGTTCGGCGGGCGACAGCTGTTCCGTCAGGGTCAGTTCCTCGGTTTTCAGGGCGAAGTAGGTTTCCAGCAACGCGCTCGGCAGGGCCTCGATCAGTGCCTCGCTGTTGCGCAGGCAATCCAGGGCCTGGGCAAGGGACGCGGGCAGGGCGACGATGCCGCGCGCCTGGCGTTGTTCTTCGTTCAGTGCGTCGGGGACTTCATTGGTGATTGCGTTCAAGGCCAGGCGTTGTTCGATGCCCAACCGGCCGGCAATCAGCAGCGCAGCCATGGCCAGGTGCGGCGAGGACGTGGCGTCCATGGCGCGAAATTCCAGGTTGTATTGCGACGCCACCGATTTGCCGCCCAGGCTTGTCGTCGGGCAGATTCGCAGCGCCGCTTCACGGTTGCGTTGCCCGAGGCACGCGTAGGATGCGCTCCAGTGGTGGGGCTGCAAACGCTCGTAGGATACCGGCGTCGGCGCGGTAAACGCACAGAGTGCGGGCAGGTAATGCAGGATGCCGGCGGCCCAGTGCTGGCCGAGAGTCGACAAGCCATTGGTGGTGCCGGCGTCATACATCACCGGCTGACCAGCCAGATCCAGCAGGCTGACGTGCAGGTGCACGCCGTTGCACACCGCATGCTCCGAGGTCTTGGGCGCGAAGCTCAACGCCAGGCCCATTTGCCGGGCGATCTCGCGAGTGATTTCACGCACGTTCACCGCGCGATCGGCAGCGGCCACCCCAAGGGTCGGGCGGCAAGTGATTTCGTATTGATGCTTGCCATACTCGGGCAGGAACATTTCCGGCTCGACGCCACCGGCCCGCAGGGCGCCGAGCAGCCAACCGCCAAACTCGGCCCCCTGACGCTGGGCTTGCAGGGAAAACGCCAGGTGTTCAACGTCGCCGGTGTTCAAGTTGAATTCATGCTCTTGATTTGCAAGCCCAATTCGGCGCGATAACGCTCCACCTCGTTGCGCAACAACGTACGCGGGCAGGCTCCCCACGGGCGGCCATCGGTTTCGCAAATGTCGCTGTGCATGAAATCCAGTGCCGGGGCACTGGCATCCGGGCCGTTGTCGACCGTCACTCGACTGAGCAGATCGGGCATCAGCCGCAAATCACCATAAGCGCCCCATGGGTTGGCGTAGGCGATGATGTCTTGCGGGGTCAGCGCACTGTTGGCCGGCACCCAGCCACACCCCATCTTTAGATAGCGCTCGAGTTCGTCCGTGGGAAAGGAGCGTCCACGCGTGACGCCGATCAGGTCGGTGGTGACGAGGGTGGTCATGGGCAGTGGCAGCAGGCGCTCGCTCATGGCTGCATCTCCTGCAACCGGCCGAGCACGGTCTGGGTGTCGGTAATCCAGCAGTAACCCCTGATTGCATTCAGGCACGCCTGATGCCGCGCAGGCGTGTAAGTCGCGCAGGCATCTTCCACCAGCGTCACCAGATAACCGCGGTCGGCGGCATCACGCACGGCCATGTCCACGCATTGGTCGGTGACGATGCCGGCGATGATCAGGTGCCGCGTCCCGAGGTTGCGCAGCACGTAGTCGATGTTGGTGGAATTGAAGACCCCGGACGAGGTCTTGGGCAGCACGATTTCGTTTTCTGCCGGGGTCAGGTCGTCGATGATCCGTGCTGGCGGGCTGCCCTTGGGCAAGTGCATGTCCGAGAGCTTGTGGTCCAGCGAGCGGTCGCGGCCATCGGCGGTGAGGCTTTCGATGATCGTGTGCAGCACGTTTTGCCGGGCGCTGCGAAAAGCGCTGAGCAGCCGGCGTTGATTGGGAACCACCTGCATGTGGGTGCGGGTCAGGAAATATTCGGCATCCGGCCCATTGAGGTGCGGGTCGAACTGCGGCTCAAGCCAGGCGCGTTGCATGTCCACCAGTAACAGCGCGGTGTGATCGGTGACGAAGGGCAAATCCCGAGGTGAGTGGTGGGGGAGCTTGAACATCCTTATTTTTCCTCCAGCAGGTGGGTGTCGAAGTCGGTCCGCAGGGCGTCGATGCCTTCCAGGCGCTCGGCCAGGTCCGGACTGCGCAGGGTCAGGCAGGCGATCAGCGCCTCGACCTGGGCCAGCGCCGGAACCAGGGTGTCGAAGGCCGACACCGATTCCACTGGCGCACTGATGATCAGGTCGGCCATTTCCCGCAACGGTGAAGCATAGATGTCAGTGAACAACACCACGCGTGCATAGCGACTTTTCGCCGCATTGGCCACGCGCAGGGCCTGTGACTGGTAGCGGCGATAGTCGAACACCAGCACCACGTCCTGGCGCTGCACGTCGAACAAACGGTCGGGCAGTTGCGCGTTGTCTTCCAGGGCGAAACAGCCCGGACGCAGCAAGCGCAAGTGATTGAGTAAATAACTGGCGAGGAAACTGCTGAAGCGCCCGCCGAAGCAATGCACCTGATGGCGGGTGTCGAGCAGCCATTCCAGCAGAATTCGCACATCTTCGGGTTGGGTCAGCGCATGGGTGTCCACCAGCGCTCGATGGCTGTGCGCCAGATATTGGCTCCAGGCGTCGCCTTTCTGAAGATGAGCACGGGGTTGCAACAGGGTGCTGGGAGAACGGAGGCGGTGGTCCATGTCGCTGAGCAGGGCATCCTGGAAATCGGCATAACCGCTGAAACCCAGTTTTTTGACCAGTCGCACGATGGTGGGATCGCTGACACCGGCATGTTCGGCCAAACGTGACATCGGGCCCAGTCCGTTACGCGGGTACTGGTCCAGCAAGGCACGGATCACTTTGCGTTCCGACGGCGTAAGGTCCAGGCCGGGATCGGTGATCAGGTCTCTGAGAGAAGGCATCCGGGCTCCTGCTGGATGGATATGTCGGTTTCATTTCATAAATTGCTAAAACAGTATTTATGTAGCGGACTCAACATGTCTAGTGAATTTTTCAATGGATTTTTAACGTTAGAAAAATGGGCGAAAACCCCGTGGGCTGTGGGCTACATGGAAGTCGACAGAGCTTGTAGGCCATCGCCCATAGTGGTGTCGGATATCGCTGATTTTTTCAGGCGGGTGTGGGTTGAAACCTGTGTTTGCCCGATCAAACGAAACGCCCTGGATCGCGCTTCTTGCGGCACAATTGGCCAATTGTTTGCGGCGTGTTGCCGTTTTCCATTCCATCGACAGAGTGATCCTTCGTGCAGGCAACCCGTTTGACTTTGATGTGCCACGCTCGAACCGTCGCACAAAAATTGGCGTGTTTTCCTACGAATGAGCCAATAGAAATGGATTGGCAATCGGCAAGGGGATCGCGTCGTGCTCAGTTCAAGGGGACGCCGCGACTAGTATGTGGACCTGAACTGCGAACCCGGCAAACCGCCGAGCTGTTCGGCAGCGCCGTGGAAATTGTCGAGGCATTGAGGGATTGCGATTTCGGGCGCTGGCAAGGCGTGCGGATCGACGATCTGCAAAAAAACGCAGCCGAAGCGCTGCAGACCTGGCTCGATGATCCGAATTCGGCGCCCCATGGCGGCGAGTCGGTGGCGCAACTCGCAGGGCGGGTGGCCGCGTGGCTGAAAACCCTGGAGGCCACACCGGGACACATCGTTGCCATCACCCATCCGTTTGTGATTCGCGCCGCGCTGACGCAGGTGCTGCAAAGCGCAGCGTTCAACCTGATCGATGTTGAACCGCTGTCGGCCATCGAGTTGCGCTTCAACGGCCGTTGGCGCTTACGCTTGTTGGGCACTGAGCCTGAAGGAGCCTATTGATGAAAAAACTTCTGGTCATCGGCATCGGCGCCGGCAACCCCGACTACATCACGATGCAAGCCGTGAAAGCGCTGAACCTCGTCGACGTGTTTTTCCTCATGGACAAGGGGCAGAGCAAGGACAAGCTGATCGACCTGCGCCGAGAGATCTGCGAACGCTACATCACCGATCGCGACTACCGCTTCGTCGAAGCCCACAGCCCGGAGCGCGAACGCGGTGATGTGGACTACAAGGCCAGCGTGGAAGATCTCAATCTGGCTAAACAGCGGACGTTCGAACGGTTGATCAGCGAGGAAATGACTGACGAGCAGTGCGGCGGTTTTCTGGTGTGGGGCGATCCGGCGTTGTACGACAGCACCATCCGGATCTTGCAGGCGATTCTGGCCTCGGGCCGGTGCGTCTTCGAATTTGAAGTGATCCCCGGCATCACCAGTGTCCAGGCGCTGGCGGCGCAACATAAAGTGCCGCTGAACCGCATTGGCCGCTCAATTGAAATCACCACTGGCCGACGGCTGGCGGCGGGGCAGGTGAGTGATGCCGACAGCCTGGTGGTGATGCTCGATGCAGAAGATTCCTACCATCAGGTGGCGGATCAGGAGACAGAGATTTATTGGGGGGCTTACTTGGGCACGCCGGATGAGATTTTGATCAGCGGCAAGCTCAAGGATGTGGCGGATGAGATAGAGCGAGTGCGCAAGGCGGCCCGGTTGGAGAATGGGTGGATTATGGATACCTATCTGTTGCGCAAGCCTTGAGAAAATTGTTGTCTGGGCTGGCCTCATCGCGAGCAGGCTCACTCCCACATTAGACCGCGTCCGTCCAGACAACTCGGTCAACTGTGGGAGCGAGCCTGCTCGTGATGAGGCCCTAAAGAACACCTCAAGAAATCGCTTTTACCCCGTGCCCAAACCGCTCCCGATACACCGACGGCGGCACGCCGACCACGCTGCGAAACGCCACCCGAAAACTCTCCACCGAGCGATATCCGCAGCGCTGGGCAATCTGGTCGGTGTTCTGGCTCGTGCTTTCAAGCAGCTCGCGAGCCCGGCCCAGGCGCTCATGCTGCAACCAGGCCTTGGGCGGCATGCCGGTGGCTTCAGTGAAGCGGCGCAGAAATGTCCGTTCGCTCATCGCCGCTTCACTCGCCAGCTCGCGCACCTCCAGCGGTTCATGCAAACGCTCGCGTGCCCACTGCATGACGCGCGACAAATCGCTACGCGGCGTAGGACTGACCGGTGTCGGAATGAACTGCGCCTGGCCGCCGGTGCGTTGCGGCGACATCACCAGCCGCCGCGCCACCGAGTTGGCCACTTGCGTACCGAAGTCTCGCGCCACCAGATGCAGGCAGGCATCGATACCGGCAGCGCTGCCGGCCGAGGTGATCAGCTGACCTGAATCGACATAGAGCACGTCCGGGTCCACCAGAATGTTCGGAAACCGCTCGGCCAGCTCAGAGGTGTAGCGCCAGTGCGTGGTGGCGCCGTGACCGTCGAGCAAACCGGTGGCCGCCAGCACGAACACACCCGAGCAGATCGACAGCAGCCGCGCACCCCGCGCATGGGCTTGGCGCAGGGCCGCGATCAATGCCTCAGGCACCGGGGCGCTGCGGTCACGCCAGCCGGGAATGATGATGGTCCGGGCATCTTCGAGCAGCTCCATGCCGCCATCGGCCAGCACTTGAATACCGCCCATGGCGCGCATCGGGCCCTGATCGACCGCGGCGATCCGGTGCTCGTACCAAGGGAAGTCGAACTCCGGACGGGCCAGGCCGAAGATCTCCACGGCGATGCCGAACTCGAATGTGCAGAGGCCGTCGTAGGCCAGAATCGCGACCAATCC
>LNAP01002287.1_pt1 | contig 19356 bp, 21 predicted proteins | sample 602601 | NCBI WGS metagenome assembly LNAP01 (sample SAMN02440304, study PRJNA202911) | soil metagenome | biome: Subtropical and temperate rainforests or woodlands; isolation source: soil samples (1 kg each in a 20% v/v slurry with milli Q water) were... ...
CGGGACGCATCATGAGGTGCTGGCTCCGGAAAGAAATCGGGAGCACAGCATCGGGGATCAGGTGATGACTTTGAATGTGGAGTTCATGGAGCGCTTACCAGAATTCTACTACTTTTGCCAATAGAGAATAAAAGAACAGTATGAACACTCTTTTTTTATTAATGGCTCAGTACGATGGCCAAGCAGTCATACCGCTAAGCAGCGGTATGCGCAGATTACATGCACCTAACTGTGGAAAAGTTTAAGTACAAATGCTTGAATGGAGAGATCGATATTCCTATCGTTCGCTTAGGCGCTGATACGCAAAAGGCAGCATTGGGCATTCACGTGCATGATTTAGCAATTTATATAGATATTCAGCGTAAAAAAGCGATGATCGAGCAAAACAAATTAATGGGGAGAGATAAGTGATAATACAAAAGGGGCGCGAGCCCCTTTTGTCGTTCTTTACGCTAAAATTGAACGCCGGAGTACTTTACTCATTAACTCACCACGGACTATGCGATTGCCTCTATCATTACTGGCTTGCAGTGCCGCTTTGTAATACCGCTCAACATCTAAATCATCTACCGGCTGCCCAGAAGAAGCCACATCAACTTTTGAGAAAAACAAATCAAGTTCATTTCTTACCTTTGGAATATCTAAATCCACGCCGGACTTTACGATCAAGCCATGCAATTCAACGAACAAGGTAAAAAAATCTGCTTTTTTGTAAATCCTGGATTTTGGCGGAAAATTCAACCTCGAGATAAAATTAAGAACCACGTTTACTTGATCAAAAACCCTCCCTTTATCTGGAAAAGTTTCGTTAAATCGTTCAAGATAGGATTCTATTTCGACATCACGATTAAAGTACGTACTCATTATTGTAGCTACCAATCCAGAGCAGTACATAACATCATTCATTCGCTTAATATCGGTTGACGTAAATACCTTGTGATTCTCAAAGAAATCAAGAGTTGATATCTGCTCCGCCAACGCTTTGAATTCGCCTCCATAACGTGCGTTATGGACTTCCATGGCATTCAGTCCATAGCTAGTTGAGTTAATTCTCTGAAAGACCTGTTTAATTTGATCGATAGGCATATTGCCAAGATCACGCACTACGACTTTATATTCTAAAAATTCAATCTGAACCTCCTCATCCAATTTGTCATATGGGAGAAGGTCTGGAGGAAGTCTTAAATCTTGCGAGCCTTTGAAATACTGATAAAGCGTAGTAATTCGTTGTTGACCATCGACTAAGACTTCGGCTCCCTCGCCCGTTTTTGTATCGACCTTGCCGGCAGCAATATAAATCTCTGGGAATGGATATCCCTCGAGGATCGTCCGAATAAACTCTACTTTATCTTTATTTATCCATACCAATCGGCGTTGAAAATCTGGTTGAGGAACTAGGGTTCCTTTTCCAATGGCAGTCAAAAGAACCCGAAGACGTCTATTAGATGCTGAGGTATCCATAATTACATTTCATCCTTGCACTGTTCAATGCAAATTTTTTGATATTCTTGTAAAAAAAACGTGGAATGATAAAGCCCAGCTCTTATTTTATAAGGGCCGTATTTTCGGCTTGATGTCAGCTCATTAAAAAAATCCCACCACTTACTTGTAAATTCAAACTGGTGGTTTATCGGAAGCTTATCAGGCCGAATCCAGCCTTCCGATAAATATCTAAAAAACGAGTTGGACTTCGGCCAATAAGCGCCTCCACTCTTAAAAAGATATGCTTCCATCCACACCTGCTCAAACAATTCAGGAGACACGACGGCGATATCTATATCTGATTCATCACCAAACGCTTCGAATCTTTTTGTCGGTTTAATACTGAAGCCTAGCTTGCCCGACCCAACCATAATTACATCATTATAGCCAACTGCAAAATGATCGCATACTTGCTCTTTTAGACGATAATGCTGATCAACGTCCAATATACTGCTTTCCGCACCCAGAATATATTTACGAACAATCTGGAGACTTGAAAGTCCCTTTAAATCCTCTTTGAATTGATCAATCATCATAGGTTCTAGCAGTTAGCGTTTATGAGTACGCACTTACGAAAAACCAACATCGCAAATACAGCCGAATTTGATTTCGGCACATGGCATACAGCCATCACGCCATCGCCACGCTCGAAACTACCCATCACCTGCCATCTTGTCCAGCAGATCTTCAACAATTCCCACTAGGCAGAGAATATGCTTATGCCTCCTGCACTCGTTGTAACCACTTCCATGCGTGATACAGATTCCCTCTACCCCGCAAATGTGTGTATCGCCGGAGTGAGTTCCAGTCCCGATGCCGAGCATCGGGCATGCCCGCGTGAAAGATGCAGACACGGACTTGGCGTTGTACGGAAAGATCTCGCGCTCAACCTTGGGCATGCTTTGCAGAATTGCCCAGGCCTCATCTGGCAAATGGCACCACACATCGTTGCCAATATTCTGTCCGGGATTTTTCATGTCACGCACCAAGACGGCCTGCCGGGACTCGTCGAGATCATCCCAGCGAATCCGAGTAATCTCCTCCTGCCGGCGCGTCGAGAAGAGAGCAAACGCAATCATTTTTGGCATGCTGATCGACTCTGGTCGACGAACCTGCATTTCAAAAAAGTGCTCCATCAACTTGTCTAACTCGTCGAGTGTCGGCCGACGGTTACGTTCCTTGCTTTTGCTCACCATACCCAGCTTTCGCAATACCTTGCGTGCGTCTGGCATAGCCAGCGGATCCACCTCATAGCCCCACGCCGGTCGTGCCACGGATAAGACCGCGCCCAGGTGCGAGAGATCATTGCCAACCGTCTGCGCCTGTACGCCACCACCCTCCTTCCCCATCCGCCACTGTGCAAACTCCACCAACTTCTGGCTAGTCAGGGCCGAGTCGTCGAGATCGCCCAACCAGGTATCCTTGATCGCCTTCAACGTCGCGTTCTTGGTCTTGCCCAGCGGCCGGATCTTCTCGTACTCGTCCAAGTACTGTTCGATCATCTTCCTGATTGTCACGCCCTTGCGATTAGCGCGCTCAATCGCACCTGGCTCGGCCAGCTCCGTCTCACGCCGCTTGATCCATGCCTGGGCGACCTGCTTGCGGTCGAAGGTTTGGCTTTCCTGATAAACTGTGCGCCCATCCCGATTGATCCGTATCTGCGCCGTGTAGGCCGTCGAGTTGTCCTTGCGCTTGCGTGATGTGATCGTGCCCATTTCCAGTTGCTACATTGTAGCAACCGACTTCGAAAAACAAGGAAAAATGGGTAAAAACCGCTGTATAAAAGATCAGTACCAATGAATTCCGAAAAACCTGAAGCGCCCGTAAATACTAGCCACTCCCGCCATGAGCCGTCTCGCCGCTTCAGTGTGGCCCCGATGATGGATTGGAGCTACTAAACCAAAGAGCCTTTAAAACAAAGGCCTACAGATGACACAGCTTCAGCTCGTACCATTTATGTACCATTGGGCTCCTTTCGACCCATACCTCCGCCCTGACTAGCCGCCTTAGGCATCAGGCAGATAACGGCCAGAAGAAGACGTTCAGGCGGGACTTTAAGTAGAAGCAACTCATGCTTACGAGATTGGGATGTTTTATGATGCATCAGAAAATCTTGGAAACAGCCCAATGAAAGGCAAGCTAAATCAGGGGTAAGTCAGCATGTACAATAAGATATATGAAAACATAAAGAGCAGCTGTGGCTATGTTACTGTCGTCCTAGACGGCGAAACAATAAGTCAGGGGACATGCTTTGCCTATACGCAAGATGGAGAGGTAATCACTGCGGCACATGTTGTAACTGGGCGAATGCCAATACGTTTAGAAGACTACACGGATCCAAATGCGAAAATTTTCGTAAAATTTCCCGGTCGCCCAGTGATAGAGTATTTTGTGCACTTTTGTTCCGTGGGCATTAACGTCGATGCATTTTCTGAGACCATACAGCTCGACATTGCAGCCCTTGCTCCGAAAGAGAAGCAATCTGGCGTTTTTAACTATCTCCCAGCTAGCCTCACGCCTCCCCAATTGGGTGATAAGGTTTTTCTATCCGGTTTCTCCGACGACTTATCGCTGCCATTTAATCTAAATAGAATAGCCAACAAAGACTTTCCGGGAATGCAGGAGTTCCTTAGTGCGATGCAATCCGGATACATTGCTGACATGATGGGCCCCATGACAAAATGCGCCATAGTCGGCAACCATGTACGAATTCATGCAAGTAACTCAGAACAAAATATTTCTGCCGATTTTAGTTTGTTCTATATGGATAATGGAGTTAATAGTGGCGCGAGTGGTGGACCAATAGTCAATGAGGCTGGAGAGGCTATAGGGGTTATTTCCCAGCGCGCGGTAACAAGTGCGAGCCAGTCGTCGGATACCAGTTTAAAGGTGCCTGCGGGAGCGACGATTGGCTTGTCCCTGGAACCAATGGAAACAGTTCGTCAGATCAAACTTCGACAAGCCTTGACTAAAAAGTGACAACTTTTGATCGGTTGCCGCCTTTCGCCACAGGCCGCTACCGGCCAAAAGCGGACACTTTCGAAGAATAAATTCAGCCCTTTCGCATACTCGAGAATAGCCCTGAAAGCGGCAATGATGGAGCTTACCCTATGGACCGAGCAGCAGAACGCTGCAGACGTGGGCGGTAACGTGCGTGGGGCGCTTGACACAATTGGCGAAAATGCTGGTCATATCAAACAAGGGTTAACTCAACTCAAGTGGTTAGATCTTACATAAACAGCAGATACCTTCTAAATTCGCCTAATCGACTCACCACCATTAAATCAGCTTAAAACCTTAGGATGATCACACATGCAACTGCACCACTTTCAGACGCACTATAAGTTTTATCTCTACACGGAAGAGCGGTCAGGTATTTCTGAAGAGGACGCAGCTCAGGGTCTGTCGATTCCTTTTGGTTCAACGATCGTGCCACCTCCACTTGATCAGTGCCAACCAAATGAAATCCCGGTTTTTGAGGATGGAAAATGGACCATTGTGAAGGACGAATTTTGGCGGCCAACTGTTGAAGAAATTAATTACGATGCACATAGAAAAGCAGATACCTTCCAATTTATCGACTCGTCGAGGTATGACTTCATAAATTTTCCTTCGATACCGATGCTATTAAGCAGCACCATGGTAGGAATGAGAATCTCCCAATCATTAAAAATTATTAATAAGAAGTTCTCCCAATGCATAGAAATGCATAAATCCATTTTACTTGGTAACTCCACGATTGTTCTTGACTCGCCTAATCGCGGAGATCTCACTTTTTCACCAAGCGTAATACATGAATTTAAAACAGAGCTTGAGTCTATCATCTTCATAATGAGGAGAGTTCTAGACTCACTAGTCCAGCTAACTGACATCCTAGTTAACTTCACTACAATTGAGAGAACCAAATTAATTAACTACGACTCAATTGGTTCGCTGCTTTCACCAAAGTCAGACAACAGCCCCGTAAAAGAAATTATTTTAGGGAGCACTACATACCTACCAGACACCACTAACTTTTTAAAGATATCAAACGACTTATTTAATGGTTTCAAGCACTCACTAATAAACGACGAGACGTACAACTCAATCGGCGCGGACTGCCCAACGTTTGTTGGCCTTTCTGTTAAATATGCGAATCATAAAAATACAATTCAATACCACAACCATAATGCGTATCACATAATGATGGGATTCCAAGACTGTATTGCTCGAATCCTCGAAAACCAAGAAACATATCGACAACACAATCCCTAGAGAGATCAAAATTCGCTTGCCGCTTGATTACAGTCACGCAAACTTTCCCTCTATCATCTCCAGCCCCATCCTTGACGCCAAAGTCCCCGTTATCAACTTCCCAAGCTGATAACGAGGGTTCGATTCCCTTCATCCGCCCCACTATTTTCAAGGCTTCCAGCGGTACCGATGTGACGTTGCGCAAAGCTGGTGACAGTTACTGAAATCCTGGGAGTGTTTGTACTGCAACGTGCGAGCACAACTTCTGATGGACCTCGGCCAGCGCCCTCCCCCTTAGCGCTTTCGGCTTTTCATGTTGACCCACGGGAAATAGGTTAGGCAGGTTAGTTTTTTTCTGATCTCTATGAAAGCGTTCTCTGTTGCGGCTTTGCGCAGGATTGCAAAGGTTAGCTCTACGGTTATGTATGGTTAATTTCTAACCTTTATTGATGTTAAACATTCAATAATATAAATCCTTTAAAAACAGATAGTTACAAAACACTTACCTTAAACTTAACCCTTACTAACCCATCAAAGTTAGCGCTCAAGCCCAGCAAATACGGGCCTTTAAAACCAGCGCATCGCCCTCAAAAAAAAACTAACCCTTTTCCCGATCCGACTCCCGAATATGCCTGGCTGTTCGTTCGCATGAGCATCATTGAAACGCACCCACCCTCGCAGGTTTCCGCAGGCTTTTGACAGTCTTGAAACGTTCCGACAGCCCCCAGCCGCACTAGTTTTGGAGGGAGTGCAGAAGTGCGGAAAAAGAGACCCATTTAGCCCGCAGGCGAGGTGGGGGGACGACGGCGCGCTCCGAGTGCTGAAGCACGTCACTGCCCCGATGTGGCACGCCTGTACCCCGACTTGTGGCACGCCAACTCCCCTCGTTGTCGGCAGCTCGCTGGTTGCCAACCGCGCAGCCTCCGAAGCCCCGTGTTTATTGGGCCGCGCAGCCGCTTTGGCTTGCCGTGACATCCTGCAAATGCTATGTTGAACTGGGTTTTTTCATGCTGCTGAAGGGTGAACTTTCATCTATCCCAGCTGATTTTTCTGACCCAAAGCCCCCCTCCCTCCTACAGTTCGTCGCCTCAAATCGCGTCATGGGCAAACCTCGATTACTGTATGCGTATACAGTATTGGATTCGCCCCCATGAATAACGATGAAGACACCCTCGGCTGGCTTGGCCTCCCTACCCCATTGCAAATGTACCGGCAGCACTGTCGCCTCCTGGAGAACGAGATCCAGGAACTGAACGTGCAACTGCGCAAAGCGCGGGAGGATGTTTTCGGAATCAGTCAGATGCTGCTGACTACCCAGGCGAAGAACACCGAGTTCGCCGGATACCTCCGTCAGAGAGGCGGCGAAGCGGCTGAGATGCGAAAGCAGATCGACACGCTGACGACGTCACTGCGCGCAAGTCAGCGTGAAGCCGAAGGCCTGAAGCGAATCGTCAACGAGATGAGACCTCGACCGACAACGATTGTCTAAGATCAAACGGAAGGAGGGTTTGGCTATGTGCGGAAGGCTGTCGCAGTACAGGGGAATCCATGACTTCGTTGCGGCGCTGAGCATGCCCAACGCCCTGGCAAACTCAGTGGGTGACCAACCGATCGAACGGTACAATGTTGCTCCGACGACCCAGGTGGCATTGCTGCACATGCAAGGCGAATTGCTGCACGCCGATCCAGTTCGCTGGGGCTGGCGACCGCATTGGGCGAAAGACCGCGCCGCACCGATCAACGCACGCGTCGAAAAGGTCGCTCACGGCCCATTCTTCCGGGCGATCTGGCCGCACCGTGCGATCACGCCTATCGACAATTGGTTTGAGTGGGTGGATGAAGGTGGACAGAAGAAACAGCCCTATCTGATCCGCAGGAGGGACGGCGCGCCCATCTTGTGCGCAGCCATCGGCCAACTACCAGACGCTGATGAAGGCCCAGGTGAGCATGACGGCTTTGTGATCATCACGGCCGACAGTGCCGGCGGCATGGTGGACATTCACGATCGAAGGCCCGTGGTACTGACGCCGGACCTTGCCCGCGAATGGCTGGACCCGGCGACGCCAAAAGAGCGCGCCGAGCAGATGGTGTTGCACCAGGGCGAACCGTCCGAGGCCTTTGAGTGGTTCAAGGTCAGCTCCGCCGTGGGCAACGTGAGAAACAAGGACGCCAGTTTGATCGAGCCAGTGCTCTAGAAGAGACCACCCAGTGCTGCTGGCTCCCAGTTCATGATCACCAGCTCGCCGCTCACCTCGGCTTTCCCCTGCCGCTGGTTCGCCGTGCTGTAACGGATGTCCACCGTTTCAAAGTGAAACCCATCAAACACACGCCGAATATCGGGGTGGTCGTTGATGCTGACCATCACCTTCCCCTTGCAGCGCCGCATGAACTCAGCCATCCGCTCGTAGTTTTCAAAGGGAAAGTCCACTCCATAACCGGCGGTCTGCCAGTAAGGCGGGTCCATGTAGTGGAAGGTATGTGGCCGGTCGTAGCGCTCAGCACATTCCAACCAGCCCAGGTTTTCAACATAGGTCCCCGAGAGACGCTGCCAAGCAGCGGATAGGTTCTCTTCAATCCGCAGCAGGTTTATCGCCGGCCCGGTGGTGGCCGTGCCAAATGTCTGGCCGCTGACTTTCCCCGCGAACGCATGGTGCTGCAGGTAGAAAAATCGCGCAGCCCGTTGGATGTCGGTGAGCGTTTCCGGCCTGGTCATCTTCTGCCATTCGAACACCTGGCGGGAGCTGAGTGCCCACTTGAACTGGCGCACGAACTCTTCCAGGTGGTTCTGCACCACGCGGTACAACGTCACCAAGTCGCCGTTGATATCGTTGAGGACTTCAACGGGTGCAGCCTGGGGACGCATGAAGTAGAGCGCGGCGCCGCCAGCAAAGACCTCGACGTAGCATTCATGGGGTGGGAACAGTGGAATTAGACGATCTGCCAGGCGGCGCTTGCCCCCCATCCACGGGATAATTGGTGTGCTCATTAAGTGATCCTTGTTTCAATAATTGGATTCGCTTAGGCTTCGCACCCCCTGCGCAGTGGGGCGAGGCCTTGGTTGGAGCACTCGGCGTGTTCGAGTGATTCAGCGTCGAGCGGGTGTTAGCGCACCAGCTCGTCGCCTCGTTTACTGCGCGGGGGTACTACTTCCCCCCCGTTGGAAGCTCAAATTCCTTGAAGCTGACAACCTCTTCACCAAGCCACTCATTTACCTGGGCTAACCGCGCCTGCAAAGGCTCCAGCTCGTTGACCGCCCAAACCTCAGCAGCCTCCCGCAACGACCCAAACCCGCCCGCGTTCTGCGGCACGATGCCCATCAACTGCGGTGGAATGCGCAACGCCGCGAGCAAGTCGTCGCGGCTGATGTTCTTGATCGAGCTGAATTCATCCTTGGCCGCAACCTCACTCACCGGAATGAGCTGAATGCCATCCTTCTTCCCTGCCGGCGCATACACGAACAGATTGCGAAAGTTGCCTGGCCCTTTCGAGTTCTTCAGCGCGGTGCGCAGTGAGTCGATGTCTTCTTCCTTCTGCGCCGCGTCGGTCATGTACAGGATGAAACCGGCGTGACTGCCGTTGTTGTAGTACTTCCGCCGGAACAGCGTGGCGCTCTCGTTGAGCAGCGCACTTTGCAGTGCAGCCAGCCACTCCGGCAGGCCGTAGATCTCCTGATTGATATCGGCCTCGCGCAAGTGGCAGATCGAACCAGGGGCAAACTCGTGCTCGTCCTTCCAGCCGCGCACCTGGTAATAGGTCTCCATGTCCACACCCCGGCGCATGTACTTCGCCAGTGGAGGCAGCAGTCCCATGGTGTTACGGAGCATGTTGTTGCGCTTTTCGAGGTAGCAGTTGCCGCACCAGAGCCAGTCCAGGGCGAACTGCTCAAAAGCCTGTCGGCTCAACAGCCGGTGAGGAACAAACGTGCGGGCCAGCATGTTGCGCTTGAAGTTCAGCCCTGACTGAAGGTACACGCTGGCCCGCGTCGTCTTCGCCAGGCCATCCATTGACATAGGCGTTTCGAACCAACGCCCGTTGGCCCAGCACTCCAGGTAGTCGAGGATCTCCCGGCTATCCAGTACCGGTGCAGGATCGCCGAAGGTGAACGCCTCGACCGGCCCAGATTCAGGCGGCAGCACCTCCCCTTCGATTGTCGGCTGAGCGGTGGCCAGTTGGGTGCCGCGCTTACGTCTGCTCATCAGTAGGACTCCATAAATCCGGTGTTCGCCGTGGTCTGCCCTTCGAGGGGTTCGTTGTGCAGGGCGTGGAACGTTGCCCACGCCAAATCGGCATGGCCGGTTTCGTCGGTGCGACCGGCCGTGTAAGTAAACTGGCGCCCGGAGGCGGTGATTGTTTTGCGGATAGCCATCAGCGACTGGGCCAGGTCGGTCCAGCCGGCATCGAATTCCAGACGGCCGTTTTTGATGACGTCATAGGCCTTCAGCACCAGGCGCGTTTTGACTTCGGGCGAATAGCTGAACGTGGTGATGTTCGGGAAGAATTGCTTCACCAGCTGGGCCACGCCTGAGCCCATGCCAGTGATGTCGATACCGATGTAAGTGACCCAGTAACGCCGGGTGACCTGGCGTATCGCCTCAGCTTGGGCCGCAAAGTCCATGCCCCGGAATTGGTGCTTTTCCAGTACCCGGAACTTGCCACCCGGCACCATCGGCGGTGCGATGACCACCAGGCCAGCGCTGTCGCCGCTCTCTGCGGGGTCGTACCCCACCCAGACCTGACGATCCCCAAACGGTCGCGCGGCAAACGGTTTGTAGTCCTGTGCCCACAGGTCCCAACTATCCACCATGCACGGCTGCAACATCGCCAACGGGAAAATGCTCGCCCCGTCGTCGATGAATTGGCACATCAGCAGGTTCTGGAAGGCCTCGGCATCGTATTCCTGGCGTAGCTCGTCGAGGTCGAACAAGTCGCAGCCACGATCCTCAGCGTCAAGAATGGTGACGATCTGCCGCCAAACCCGATCCTCACAGAGCCGCCCCTGTTGCAATGCGTTGTGAGAGACGTCGATTTTGACTCGCTGTGCTGCCGGCTTGCCCTTGTTGAACCGCTCCCCGGTCCAGAACGTATAGGCTTCGTGCGCCATGCTGGAAGGCGTTGAAAAATAGGTCCGCCGGTACTGCTTCTGCATCGCCATGCCGCTGGCGACCTTGTTCAGTTCCTTGAACTTGAACGTCCAGAAGAATTCGTCGAAGTAGAAATTGCCGTGGTAGCCCTGGGCAGTACGGGCGTTGGTGCCCAGGAAGTGCAGCTCCGCACCGTTGCCCAGAATGATCGGATCGCCCGTCAGCTCGACACCCACCACCTCCCGGGCAAAGGCCTGGATGTAGGCCTTGAAGATATGCGCTTGATTTTTCGAAGCAGACAGAAAGATCTGGTTGCGACCAGTCGTGAGCGCATCGATCAGGGCCTCACGGGCGAAGTAGTAAGTCGCGCCGATCTGCCGTGACTTGAGGATCGCCCTGGTCCTCTGATTGCCCGCCTTGTACCAATCCAGCTGGTAGCCGAAACAGCCGTCGATGAACGCCTCAGTCAGCTTTTCGATGTGTTCTTCGTCGAACTCATTGCGCTTCGGCGCCTTCTTCGGCCCCTCGTTGCGCTTGGAGAGGTTCGGGTTCAGCTCGGTTTCAGTACCGCCATCGTTGAAGCGCTGAATACGGGCCTGGCGCTCCAGCTGGCGGTGCAGCAGGTCAATTTCCTTGTAGTCCGATCCTGACTTCGGGTCCTTGAGGATCAGTTGCACCAGGCGAGCTTCGGTCGCTGCCTGGATACGTTCCAGCGGCGTAGCCCGGTCCCATTCGTCACGGGCCTTCCAGCTGTGCAGGGTCTTTTCCTTCTCCCCGATCAGCTCGGCGATCTCGCACACGCGATAGCCCTGCCAGTACAGGTGCTTGGCATGGCGGCGGTGATCAGTGGGCAATTCGACGATGGCATTCATGGCGCAGATGCTGCCGCTCGCGCGCGTACAGTTCCCGCGCCGGCCCTTGTAACAGCCCGATCTACAACAGCGCCTCGTTGCCCGTCGCGCTCGCGCTCAACAACATGCGCTCATCGCCAAGGCACACAGCCACCGCACTGAGGATTCACGCATGGCCGGCAAAACCGACACCCCAGCCAAGAAACACCGCTCCAAGTTCTTCCGCGTCGCCGTTGAAGGCGCCACCACTGATGGCCGTCAGATCGAACGCCAATGGCTGGTCGATGCCGCCGAGACCTACAGCCAAAACACCTACGGCGCACGGGTCTGGATCGAGCATATGCGCAGCCTGCTGCCCGACAGCCCATTCCGTGCTTACGGCGATGTGGTTGCGCTGAAGACTGAGGAAGTCGATATCGCCGGGGCCAAAAAGCTCGCCCTGTTCGCCCAGATCGAACCCACTGCCGATCTGATCACCATGAACAAGGCGCGGCAGAAGATGTTCACCAGCATCGAGATCCGCCCGAAGTTCGCCGACACCGGGCGGGCCTACCTGGACGGCATCGCGGTCACCGACACACCGGCAAGTCTGGGCACTGAAATGCTGACCTTCAGCGCTCAGAATCCGACCCTGAACCCGCTGGCAACCCGTAAACGCGATCCTGGCAACCTGTTTTCAGAGGCGGTCGAGATCGAACTTGAATTCGAAGAAGTTGAGGACGAAAGCGGCAAGGTCGCAGGCCTGTTCAGCCGCGTTCTCGAACTGCTCGGCAAGAGCAAGGACAAGGAAGGCAAGGACGCCGCTCTTTTCACTGAACTCGGCGAGGCCGTCGAAGCCATGGCCGAGCATGTCGCCCACCAGGGCGAAGCGTTCACGGCGGAAAAGACTGCCCGTGAAAAGCTCCAGACCGCCCACGACAAGTTGTCCGCCGACTTCACGGCGCTGGTCGCCAAACTCGAAAAAACCCCGGACACCACCGGACAAAAACCGCAGTACTCCGTTCGCCCGCCGGCTACGGGCGGTGACGGCGCGCTCGTCACTGACTGCTGATCCACACCACGGACAACACCCAGCCAAGGAACATCGGAGAACACCATGCGTAACGATACCCGCGTCCTGTACAACGCCTACCTGCAACAACTCGCGCAATTGCACGGCGTGAGCGACGTCACCACCAAGTTCACCGCCGCGCCGAGCGTTGCCCAAACGCTGGAAACCCGCATTCAGGAATCCAGCGCGTTCCTCAGCTCCATCAACGTGTACGGCGTCGGTGAGCAGTCCGGCGAAAAAATCGGCATCGGTATCGACGGCACTATCGCCAGTACCACAGACACGACCGTGAAGGACCGTGAGCCCCGCGACCCGAGCGGCCTGGATAACCGTGGATATACCTGCACCCAAACCAACTTTGACACCGGCATCCGCTATCAAAAGCTAGATCAGTGGGCCAAGTTCAAAGACTTCCAAGCACGTATTCGCGACGCAATCATCAAAGCCCAGGCGCTTAACCGCATCATGATCGGTTGGAACGGCACCAGTCGCGCCGCGACCTCCAATCCAACCAACAACCCACTGTTGCAGGACGTGAACGTGGGCTGGTTGCAGAAAATGCGCCTGGAAAACGCGGCTCGCGTGCTGCATGAAGTGGTCGGCGGTAGCGGCAAAATCCAGATCGGTGCGGGCAAGGACTTCGAAAACATCGACGCCCTGGTCGTGAGCATGGTCAACGAGTTCATTGAGCCCTGGTACCAGGAAGACACCGACCTGGTGGTGATCTGTGGCCGGCAACTGCTGGCCGACAAGTACTTCCCGATCATCAACAAGACCCACGCACCTACCGAAATGCTAGCGGCTGACATCGTCACCAGCCAAAAGCGAATCGGCAACTTGCCAGCGGTACGCGTGCCGCACTTCCCGGCAAACGGTCTGTTGGTGACCCGCCTCGACAACCTGTCGCTGTACTGGCAGGAAGGTACCCGCCGTCGCACCGTCGTCGACAACGCCAAACGCGACCGCATCGAAAACTTCGAATCGGTCAATGAAAGCTACGTGATTGAAGACCTTGGCTGCGCTGCCATGGCCGAAAACATCACTCTGAGCTGAGGCAGGCAATCATGACCAACCCTTGTCGCCGCCACTTCCAGCGTGTCACAGCAGCCGTTGCAGCGGCTGCTGTGGAAGGCCCTGCCATGACCATGGAAGGCGCGTCTATTTACGAGCTGCACCTCGCGAAGCTCCAGCAGGACTATCTACGCCTGAAACAGGTGCAGTCGACCGAAGGAAAAGCCGAGCTGAAACGGCAATTGCTGCCGGAGTACGTCCCCTATGTGGAAGGCGTCCTCGCCGAGGGTAAAGGTGCACAAGACCAGGTACTCACCACGCTGATGGTCTGGCGGATGGATGCCACTGACTTTGCTGGTGCTCTGGACATCGCCGACTACGTGATCACCCATTCGCTGCTGATGCCGGATCGCTTTGAGCGCACTACCGGCACCATCGTGGCAGAAGAAATCGCCGAAGCAGCATTGAAGGCCCAGAAAGCCGGTGGTGCCTTCGACCTGGGTTTGCTGCTGCGTACCGCGAAGATTACCGCCAAGGAAGATATGCCCGATCAAGCCCGGGCCAAGCTGCACCTGGCGATTGGCAAGGCACTGTCGTCTGAGGTCGCCGACGATGCCCCGTCAAGCAGCGCGCTGGAGCCGCTGGAGTTGGCCAAGACACACCTGGCCCGTGCCATTGAGCTGCACACCAGCTGCGGCGGCAAAAAGGATCTGGAGCGCGTTGAACGCCTCCTCAAAAAACACGCTGCTCACAGCAGCTAACCGAGCGTCCCCACGCACCCCGCCGGCTCGGGGCGGATCGGCCAGGCCGCTCCTCCTGAACGTGAAGCCCCGACCACCGGCGATCTATTTTTGAGTGCCGTTTCATGAGCGCATTTGTAGCCAGCGGCCCAGTGACCGGCGGCCATATCAACACCGACCCGTTCTGGCCCTCAATCGATCTTGAGCAGCTGCGCGGCACTCTGCGCATCGACAACAGCGTCACACCAGCTCGCCTGGAAACTGCCGTAATCGCCGCAGCCATCAACCTCAATCGCGAGCTGAGGTTGTGGAAAGCCAAACAACAGGCTGCTGGCTACACCACGCTGGCCGACGTACCCGACGACAAAATCAACGATGTGTCGGTCCAGGCTCACCTGTACCGCCGTGCGATCGAAGCCGGTACCGGCGCCGAAGTCTGTGAGCGGTACCGCGACTACAGCGCAACCAATACCGGAAACGACAAAGCTGAAGAAACCGCCCCGACCATCGACGACTACCGCCGCGACCTGCGCTGGGCGGTCCGTGACTTTCTCGGGATCAGCCGCACGACCGTGGAGCTGATCTGATGCCCACCGCCGTCCGCACCAACCAAAACGATACCGTCGACGCCCTCTGTTGGCGGTTCTATGGCCGCACCGCTGGTGTCACCGAAGCCGTGCTTGAAGCCAACCCCGGCCTGGCCGACCACGGCCCGATCCTGCCGCAAGGCCTTGTCGTCAACATGCCCGAAGCCCAAACCACCGCGCCCCAGCGGCAAATGGTGCAGCTATGGAACTGAACCTGCGGCACCGAGCCCTTGAACCCACCAACCCTGGACAACGGAATGAAGCGCATGCCTGACCGTCCCGACACCTGGGCCTGGCTCGCCGCCTGGCTCGAACAGAACTGGCCGACTCTTTACGCCGGAGTCCTCGCCTTGATCATCGCGGCCCTGCGGATCATGTATGGCGGCGGCACCCTGCGCCGCATGCTGATCGAGGCTCCACTGTGCGGCACCTTGGCCCTGGCCGCGAGCCATGGCCTCGCGCTGCTCGGTATTCCGACATCCACAGCACCGTTCTTCGGCGGTGTAATCGGTCTGCTCGGCGTCGAAGGTACCCGCGCCGCCGCCAAGAGGTTTTTCAACCGTAAGGTGGAGCAGCTATGACCACTCTTCGCCACGGCGACCGCTCGCAAGCAGTGCGCCATCTGCAAACCACCCTGAACAACAACGGAGCCCGCCTGATCGTTGACGGGCACTACGGCGACACCACCGAAGCGGCCGTGCGGGCTTATCAGCTGCGCATCGGCCTGGTGGCCGATGGCATCGCCGGCCACAAAACGCAGGGCGCGCTCGCCGGCAATGACTGCCAGCAACTGCTGAAAAACACCGACCTGGTCAACGCCGCGCGACGTCTCGATGTGCCGCTGGCAGCTATCTACGCGGTCAACGAAGTCGAGTCGAAAGGCCGAGGTTTTCTCGACATCGGCAAACCAGTGATCCTGTTCGAACGCCACATCATGTACCGCCAACTGTCGAAGGTTCGACACGAAAGCGAGAACCACGCCGACCTCAAACGCCGCGCCGATCAACTCGCCGCCGCTCACCCGGCCATCGTCAACCCGAAAGGCGGTGGCTACGTCGGCGGTAGCGCCGAACATCAGCGACTGGGCAGTGCTCGCGTGCTTCACGACGTTGCCGCCCTGGAATCCGCGTCATGGGGCGCCTTTCAGATCATGGGCTTTCACTGGGAACGACTGGGATATGCCAGCGTGCAGGATTTCGTTGCAACCATGAGTGTGGATGAATCGCAGCAGTTTGATGCGTTCGTGCGTTTCATTGAAACCGAATCGGCGTTGTACAAGGCACTAAAGGCACGCAAATGGGCCGAGTTCGCCAGGCTCTACAATGGGCCTGACTATCAGCGAAACCTGTACGACATCAAGCTTCAACGCGCCTACGAACGACATGAGAACTGCGGTTGTGGTCAGTTGGTGGCCGCATGATCCGATCCTCCATCGCTAACCCAGACATCAACGCCACAGGCTGCCATGAACAAACCCGATAGCCTGCGTACTCATCTGCTGAGCACCATTGCCGAACTCAAGCACAACCCTGACCGGTTGCTGATGTTCATCGACAACGGCAAGGTTCGTTGTACTGCTGCGGCGAGCCTGTCGTTCGAATACAGCTTTGATTTGCAGATCATCCTGACCGACTATGCCGGGCATCCCGACAGCGTCATTTTGCCGCTGCTCGGTTGGCTGAGCGTGCATCAGTCTGAATTGCTGGAGAACCTGAACAAGTCCGCCGACGGCATCCAGTTCGAGGCGGACATTCTCGATAACAGCAAAGTGGATATGAGTTTGACGCTGCCGCTGACTGAGCGTGTGGTGATTGGCGAGGACGACCAAGGCAACACCACAATTCGCCATCCGGGGGAACCACAGCGAGTCGCCATATTCCTCGACAAAAACTGGATGCCCCCCACCGATAGCAACGGCAGAGAATGGGTTTTGCCTACATGACCAATCAGCTGGAAGCGCTGGAATACTGGGCGGCGGGCCTCCTCAAGCAACTTGAACCTGAATCGCGCAATAGACTGGCCCAAAACCTTGGCCGGGCTTTACGGAAAAGTCAGCAACAACGAATAAGTACCCAGCGAAATCGAGATGGCAGCAAGTACGCTCCACGAAAACGGCGCAATCTTCGGGATTTACAGGGGCGTGTGAGGCGGAAGGTGCACATGTTTCGGAGGCTGCGCACGGTGAGGTTTTTGAAAACACAGAGCAATGGCAATACGCTTAGCATTGGATTCACCGGGCGTAACGCCCGGATTGCCAAAGTTCACCAGTACGGACTGAACGGGCGTGCCGAACGCGGAGCACCGGATGTGAAGTACGAGCAGCGGGAGGTGTTAGGATTTAAAAAGGCAGATCTTGATCTGATCCGCAACGGATTACAGGGGCATCTTTTCGAGCCCTAGCACAGATATAAAAATTATCGTGAGACCCAAAAAATTTCGTTTTGCATAGCACCTTCTTCATCACGCCAGCTTACTTTTGCTTGATACTTCATGTCACTACTCATATGAAATGCCGCTCTCAGCTTAATAACAGACCGAGGTTTCAACACCGGGTGCGGGAGCTTATATTGCGCGTCATACAACGGGTTATCATCACAATCAACCAGTTCAAAATCAACATCATAGGCACTGCCTTGGCCATTGTTTGCTATAACAAATTCAGAATTATCTCCGAGCTTATTAATTCTTACGTTAATACCGGCCTTGTTTTTGAGACTCTGCTGCTCTTCAATTTCTTTGATCTGATGAGCCGAAAGCTCAGCCGTAATCCTTTCCAGCTTAAGCTGCTCCTCGCTAATTTTACGTGTTCTCACGAGAGATACCGTTGAAACCACTATTGCCAATACTGAAATTAGCAGCGTTAAAGTTTCGAACAAACTCATTTAAGCCGCCCCTTAAATGCTTTTTTTAGCATATCCTCAATGACTTTTTTCGCTTCTGGTATTGCAATTTTTTTAGCTTGCTCAAGCCCAACCTCCTTTAATTCGGAAAGTTTGATTTGAAGGCCACAAAAATCACAGGTTACGAGATCGTCATCCTGAACATCATCAGGCTGCTGAAAGTCTACGGCGCCGCACTGTGGACACTGTATTGAAAAATGAGTCGTCTTTATCATTTTATATCACCCCAATAAGATTAGAATCTGCAGCGACTATGAAACCAAAAAACCCACTTCCATCTCAACCACTAGCTATGTCCAAGAGATAATAGCGCGACAATAGGAACAGACGTGATTTCACCTTGAAATCGGGATCTGCCCCTTGCCGCGCCAACTATTAGGTAAAACTCGGAACAGTTCCATTCGGCGAAATTCTAATAGAGTACTCCCCCATTTTTTTTGATGCTCCAGATATCACAAAAGCCCCATCATTTTTATCATAAATATAGTCTTGAAACTGCGACTTCAACCCAAGGTGATGCGTATTCGCAGTGAGAACGCCTTTCTCGTAGATATTAATTTCACCGTCTTGAATTCCGTTCCTTACCATCATTACCGTACAGCTTTCCCTTTCGGTACCACGTTTATCTGAGATATACGTAATACGAGCACCAAAAAGAAAATTCCCCACTGGCATGACCTGAAAATTATCAGTGCCACGCCAGTTTTGCCCAAACTCATAAATCTCCAAAATACCTGACATTTCACATCCTTTGAATAATTGAGAGCAACAGCAGATTAAAATCTGCCTAGCACGATTAAAGGCCTAAATCTCGGCCATGTAAAGCAAACTGCTACAAGTCCAGAAAGTTGGTGGGATACCCGTAAAACCCCATTCTTTAGGCATGAACGATTTAGCCACCCTCGCCCGTCTCGTCGAAAACTTGATCCGTCTCGGCACCATCGCAGCTGTGCAGATGAAGCCTTCGCGTGTACAGGTGAAAACCGGATCGATAACCACTGGTTGGTTGCCTTGGATCGCCCCGCGAGCGGGTGTAGATCGAGAATGGAATCCTCCCTCGGTCGAAGAGCAGGTCATATTATTGAGCCCCTCCGGCCAGCTCGGAAATGGGGTCGTCCTGACCGGCTTATTCAGTGACCACGTCCCGGCGAACGGCGACCGCGAAGGCCTGCACCGCTGTACCTACCGCGACGGTACCGTCATCGAGTACGACAGCATCGCGCACCACCTCAACGTCACGCTGGTCGAGGGTGGCACCACCAACCTGACCAGCACGGGCGGCATCCACATCGTCGGCCCAATCACCCACGAAGGCGACTACACCCAGACAGGCAATCAGACCGTCACCGGTAAGGTCACCGTATCCGAGGACGTGGTCGCGGCCGGCATCAGCCTCGTCAAACACCCCCACGGCGGCGTC
>LNAP01002288.1_pt1 | contig 19344 bp, 19 predicted proteins | sample 602601 | NCBI WGS metagenome assembly LNAP01 (sample SAMN02440304, study PRJNA202911) | soil metagenome | biome: Subtropical and temperate rainforests or woodlands; isolation source: soil samples (1 kg each in a 20% v/v slurry with milli Q water) were... ...
CTGTTCGAGGCGGCGTATTTCTGCGAGATCATGCGGGCGGGCATACAGTCGGTGCCGCGCGGCCAGGTGGCGGCCGGCTCGGCGCTGGGCCTGACTTATTGGCAGGTAATGGGCAATGTGATCCTGCCGCAGGCCTTCCGCAACATGACGCCCATCCTGCTGACGCAGACCATAGTGCTGTTCCAGGACACCTCGCTGGTCTATGTGCTCTCGCTCACCGATTTCCTGGGCGCCGCCACCAAAGTGGCGCAGCGCGACGGGCGTCTGGTCGAAATGTATTTATTCGTCGCTGTGGTGTATTTCATCATCAGCTACGGCGCATCGCTTTTCGTGCGCTACCTGCAGCAGCGCACGCGCATAGCGCGTTAGCGGCCGGATCGGCGCCTGGAATTGAAATGTTGGAATTGAAATGATAGAAATCAAGCAGGTCAGCAAATGGTACGGGGCTACGCAAGTGCTGGATGACTGCAGCACCCGGATCGCCCATGGCGAAGTGGTGGTGGTTTGCGGCCCGTCCGGCTCGGGCAAGTCCACCCTGATCAAGACCGTCAATGGCCTGGAGCCCTTCCAGAAAGGGGAAATCATCGTGGACGGCATTTCGGTGGGCGCGCGCGATACGGATCTGCCCAAGCTGCGCGCCCGCATAGGCATGGTCTTCCAGAGCTTCGAGCTGTTCCCGCACTTGTCCGTAACCCAGAACCTGGTGCTGGCCCAGGTGAAGGTGCTGGGGCGCAGCCAGGGCGAAGCCGCGGCCAGGGCCGCGAGCCTTCTGGACCGTGTCGGCCTGCGCGCGCACCAGGACAAATACCCCGGGCAGTTGTCCGGAGGCCAGCAGCAGCGCGTGGCGATCGCCCGGGCGCTTGCCATGGACCCCATCGCCATGCTGTTCGATGAGCCCACCTCGGCGCTGGACCCGGAAATGGTCAATGAAGTGCTCGACGTCATGGTGGACCTGGCCAGCGAGGGCATGACCATGATGGTCGTCACGCATGAAATGGGCTTCGCGCGCAAGGTGGCCGACCGGGTCATCTTCATGGACGTCGGCAGGATAGTCGAAGACTGCACGAATGAAGAATTCTTCGGCAACCTGGAAGCCCGTTCCGAACGCGCCCAGTTGTTCCTGTCCAAGATTCTCCACCACTGAGCGCAGCCATGAAGCAGGGCGAATTCGACGGCCGTTTCCTGGGCGTGCTGGGCGGCATGGGCCCGATGGCGGGAGCCGCCTTCATGGCTCGCCTGACGGCCCTGACGCCGGCCGGGACCGAGCAGCAGCATATTCCCGCCATTCTATGGAGCGACCCGCGCGTGCCGGACCGGCCGGCGGGCTACATGAAACAGGGCGCGGATCCCTTCCCCTGGATGGCGCATGGCCTGGGCCAGCTGGAGCGCCTCGGGGCCAAGGCCATTGCCATTCCCTGCAACACGGCGCATCTCTGGTATGAAGAGCTGGCCGCCGCGGCCGGAGTGAGGCTGCTGCATATCGTGCAGGCGGTGATAGCCGATTTGCGCCGCCATGGCATAGACCGCGGCCGTATCGGCCTGATGGGCACGGCGGTCACCTTGAAGCTGGGGCTGTACCAGCAGGCCCTGCGCGAGCAGGGCTATGACTGCATAACGCCGGCCGACGACGAACTCGAGCGTTTCTGCACTCCTTCCATCCTGCATGTCAAGGCCAACCGCATCGACCAGGCCTACGCGCCCGCCGTGGATTGCGCAAGGCTGCTGCAGGACCGTGGCGCCGACGCCATTGTTTTCGGCTGCACCGAACTCCCCCTGGCCGTGCCGCATGCCTTGCGCGCGCAACTGGGCGTGACGATCAGCGACTCCATCGACGCCCTGGCGCTGGCCGCCATTGACTGGCATCAGTCCGGGAAGCCATAGCGCATAGCGCAACCTCGCCTTTCCACGGCGCGGCCGGCCTCAGGGCCGGTCATTGCGGAACCAGCCCGTCAGGCTCCACCTGGCTTGCCCGCAAGGCAGCACTTCATGCGGTATCAGGTCGCTGCGAAACAGCACCAGCCGTCCGGGCTGCGGCAGGATGCGCTGGATTTCCCGGCCGCTGTCGTCGGGCGAGTACAGGCAGAGTGCGCCGCCGTCCGCGCTCGCCCATTGCCGGTTCAGATACAGCACCAGCGAGATGCGCCGCTGTGGATTGTTCTGGTGCTGGTCCAGGTGTTTCTTGTAGCCGCGGCCTTCGGAATACCGGGCGAAGTGAAATTCCGCGCTATTGAGGCCGGCATAGAACTGGCGGTTCAGGTCCAGCCGCAGCGCGTCGGCCCAGAGCAGGAAATTGTCAGCCGCCGGGCTGGCCTGGCCGGGCGAGAGCCAGCAGATGGAATCGCTGCGGATGGCGGGGGCAAGCGATGAACTGTGCTGGCGCCCGATGCGCGCTTCGTGGAAATGGCTGGCGTCCCATTCCTGCCGGCATGCCCGGTACAGGCTTTCCTGCAGGGCCGGAGCGATCATGTCGTCGGCTGCGGCCCAGTATTGGCTGGCGAGCGCATCGAAAAACGCTTCATGCGGGTCCATGAGGCACCGTCGTCATAGTATGGTGCATATCGTTCACGGTAAAGGTTTCTATTATATAGACAAGCGCCCCGCCGCCGCGCTTGCGGCGCCGATGCGGCAATCAAGCAAAATCGCGCCTTCCTGTAGCGGTTCTATGCCCAGGCCGAGCGTGGCGGCCTCGGGCAGCGTGAGCCGCAAGCTGTCGCCTTCTTCCAGCACATAGGCGATGCCGGCGTCCGGGGCCGCGATGCGGTACGCGCCTTCTGCGCAATGCAGCACGGCGCTGCCCTGGTCCAGGCTCAGCCGCTGGCCGCTCCTGCGGACATCCAGTCGGCCGGCGGCGCGCCCGCGCCGCCACATAAGGTTGAAGTCCTGGATGGGTCCGTCGGGAAGCTCGGCCTCGATCGATGCTTCCCCGGGGAAGCGCAGCGGCTCGCCCGGGCGCAGGATGTGCCTTGCCCCGGTGGCGGTATTGTTCATCACCATGGCGCCGCCCCGCCTGACGACAATGATGCGGTCGATTCCCTCAAACACCGAGAAGGGGCCCGCCTGGGCGACATCCGCCATGCTGACGCGCCACGAGAACGCGTCGAACGCGGCCCCCGGAGGCTGCGCCGCGATCTCGCGTGTAATGCCCGAGCCATTTTTCCATGGCACGGGCTTGAGATCCGCGGCGCGGATCAGTTGCACGTCTATTGTCGAAAGCGCGGGTCTGGGCATGTGGGTCATCCAATTTTCTTAGCTGCCTGCACGGCAGTGAACCCTAGGCCATTATATCGGGGCATTTCCACTTCTTTCTTAACTGCCTGCACGGCAGTGAACTGTTCACTGTAGTAGTTCGGCTGACGCCATCCTTTCTTAACTACCTGCACGGCAGTGAACAGACGATTGCGTCGCAGGCACGGGCCTGGTGTTTTCTTAACTGCCTGCACGGCAGTGAACAAGGACAACGAGGCGTCCTGCACCCAGGACATTTTCTTAACTGCCTGCACGGCAGTGAACACCGGATCCGGCCCAAAGTGCGGGTGCGTGATTTTCTTAACTGCCTGCACGGCAGTGAACCCCTGCGGCATGGCTTCGCTGATGGCCTTTGATTTCTTAACTGCCTGCACGGCAGTGAACGCAATGAATATGACCGCACGCTGCGCCTGGACTTTCTTAACTGCCTGCACGGCAGTGAACATAAAACCCTGCGACATCGCGAGTCGAGCCGGCTTTCTTAACTGCCTGCACGGCAGTGAACCGTGACCCTCTGGTTTGTAATGCAGTCGGCGATTTCTTAACTGCCTGCACGGCAGTGAACTACAACATGCTGCGGCTGACGCCCAGCATAGCTTTCTTAACTGCCTGCACGGCAGTGAACATATCTAGTCAAGATTGGAGGCGGCTGGATCTTTTCTTAACTGCCTGCACGGCAGTGAACGTGCTGCTGGTTGGTTCCATTTCGTTTCCTTGTTTCTTAACTGCCTGCACGGCAGTGAACTTCCTCCCGTCTCAACGGGAAATATTGCAGTTTTTCTTAACTGCCTGCACGGCAGTGAACCAATCAACTGCGGCTTGCAGTGCGCTGCGCAATTTCTTAACTGCCTGCACGGCAGTGAACTTGATGAGCAAGGAATCCCGTATAAGGCCATATTTCTTAACTGCCTGCACGGCAGTGAACACTATACGTCGGATGGGGCGACCCTCCACCCATTTCTTAACTGCCTGCACGGCAGTGAACCGACGGCGAGCCTGGACAATGCGACCTCGATTTTTCTTAACTGCCTGCACGGCAGTGAACCGAACTGATCGCGCCCAGCTGCGCCGCTAGCGTTTCTTAACTGCCTGCACGGCAGTGAACGTTTCGCAATCGCTGCACCATACGCGCCGCTCTTTCTTAACTGCCTGCACGGCAGTGAACTAGCGAAGGGTTCCAGCGATTATTTGAATCTATTTCTTAACTGCCTGCACGGCAGTGAACGCAATATGGTGAACGGCGTCTACACCCCTGATTTTCTTAACTGCCTGCACGGCAGTGAACTTCGAGGCCGCCGAGCGGTCGCCGGTGTTCGATTTCTTAACTGCCTGCACGGCAGTGAACAAAAGGAATAACCCCAGCTTACCCCCCACCAATTTCTTAACTGCCTGCACGGCAGTGAACTTCGAGGCCGCCGATTGGTCGCCGGTGTTCGATTTCTTAACTGCCTGCACGGCAGTGAACAGCATCGGGCGCATTCGGCCGGCCAGCAGGGATTTCTTAACTGCCTGCACGGCAGTGAACTCCTCGTGATCGCTCCAAAGCACATACCGAATTTTCTTAACTGCCTGCACGGCAGTGAACTCTTGGCTCGTCTTTTCTTGGCCGCGAGATATTTTCTTAACTGCCTGCACGGCAGTGAACGGCCAGAAGACGATGATTGGAAATCTCAAGATTTTCTTAACTGCCTGCACGGCAGTGAACAACAATTCCGCTTTGGTGCGCGCGCTGAATCATTTCTTAACTGCCTGCACGGCAGTGAACTTGGCCGACTCCATCACGCGCGGTTCGCTGTCTTTCTTAACTGCCTGCACGGCAGTGAACAGTTTGTGAGCGCCGCCCTGGGCATCACGGAATTTCTTAACTGCCTGCACGGCAGTGAACACGTCACCACGTCAGCAACACGAACGCCCCGTTTTCTTAACTGCCTGCACGGCAGTGAACTTCCCTGGTCGCCCTTGTCCCCCTTGCCGAAATTTCTTAACTGCCTGCACGGCAGTGAACATAGCGATTCGGGCCGCGTCCTTGAATGACATTTTCTTAACTGCCTGCACGGCAGTGAACGATGAAACTAGCACTTGTGCAAGCAACGATCCTTTCTTAACTGCCTGCACGGCAGTGAACTCCACCAATCGCGCCAACTCGCACGCCGTTCTTTTCTTAACTGCCTGCACGGCAGTGAACTTGATTCGTGTCCATGTTTAGCTCCTTGTACTTTTCTTAACTGCCTGCACGGCAGTGAACAAGTAAGCCGAGCTGACCACCGAATTGCTTGTTTTCTTAACTGCCTGCACGGCAGTGAACAAAGCGCATGCTCTGCGATCCGGTCGACAAACTTTCTTAACTGCCTGCACGGCAGTGAACAAACGCTGGCCGGCTACGGCGACAAGATGAACTTTCTTAACTGCCTGCACGGCAGTGAACTGCTGGCGCTGCCAGGGCGAACAGTTTGGGATTTTCTTAACTGCCTGCACGGCAGTGAACACGATGTTTGCGCAGATAAAGCTCTTCCACGATTTCTTAACTGCCTGCACGGCAGTGAACATTCTTTCGTGTGCCGCCTTATACTCTTCATATTTCTTAACTGCCTGCACGGCAGTGAACAAAATATAAAACAACAATAGCCCCGTTTGGGGTTTCTTAACTGCCTGCACGGCAGTGAACTCGGAATACCTTAGGGGTATATGCGAATTTATTTTCTTAACTGCCTGCACGGCAGTGAACTTGATTCCCCCACCGGTCTGCCAGCGCGCCCCTTTCTTAACTGCCTGCACGGCAGTGAACACATAGCTGTCTCCTTGAGCTACTGCGGTATTTTTCTTAACTGCCTGCACGGCAGTGAACAAGATGGCGAGTTGCGCATGATGTCAGGCCGCCTTTCTTAACTGCCTGCACGGCAGTGAACATGACCGTGCTGCGTTTGAGGAATGGTTTAAGTTTCTTAACTGCCTGCACGGCAGTGAACTCGGCGGCCAGCAACACCGGCAACCGCTCGGCTTTCTTAACTGCCTGCACGGCAGTGAACTTCATCCCGTGCGATCTGGCGGCGATCTTCCTCTTTCTTAACTGCCTGCACGGCAGTGAACGGCCGGTGCGCCGACGCGCAAGAGGTCATCCGTTTCTTAACTGCCTGCACGGCAGTGAACATTTCGGTGTTTTTTGACCGCCCACTTGCCTGTTTCTTAACTGCCTGCACGGCAGTGAACCAGCCAACCATTCCCCATGGTCCCGCGGCGATTTTCTTAACTGCCTGCACGGCAGTGAACGAAGCCCGAAAGGAGCGTGACTCAATGCGAAATTTCTTAACTGCCTGCACGGCAGTGAACAGTCTCAATGTCGCCACACAGGCACGGGGTCTTTTCTTAACTGCCTGCACGGCAGTGAACTGAAATAGTTCGGGCCGCTGCTGCCTACCAATTTTCTTAACTGCCTGCACGGCAGTGAACATCGTTTCGCCGCTGCGCGCCGCGATGTTCCTTTTCTTAACTGCCTGCACGGCAGTGAACGTTGCCTTGTACGAGAACATCGACGCCGAATGTTTCTTAACTGCCTGCACGGCAGTGAACGTCGTCTTGATGTTCGCCTTGGCCGCGTTCTTTTTCTTAACTGCCTGCACGGCAGTGAACACCGCTTCCGGGGACGAGTTCGAGGCGCCGGTTTTCTTAACTGCCTGCACGGCAGTGAACGATGCACGCAAGCGCATGATGGCCCGCATTATTTTCTTAACTGCCTGCACGGCAGTGAACGGTTCAACCGGCTTCTGGGGCTCGGTCGCTTTTTTCTTAACTGCCTGCACGGCAGTGAACGGCAATGCGTTGGGGCCAGACGCCAGCTCGGCTTTCTTAACTGCCTGCACGGCAGTGAACTATGGGCACAGACATCGCGCTATCTTCCAAGCTTTCTTAACTGCCTGCACGGCAGTGAACCACACCAGAAAGCGTAAGTCTGGGCGCGTGGTTTTCTTAACTGCCTGCACGGCAGTGAACGATATGGGCGGCGAGCGATCTTTCGCCGAAAATTTCTTAACTGCCTGCACGGCAGTGAACGGTAGCGTAGGCGTCGTCAGCCGCCCCGGCGCTTTCTTAACTGCCTGCACGGCAGTGAACATGGGCCACGAGGACGTGGAGATGATTTTCAATTTCTTAACTGCCTGCACGGCAGTGAACGCTAACGGTCGTCTCAAATTTTATTACAGCGGTTTCTTAACTGCCTGCACGGCAGTGAACTCCGGTGAGTCGTGCTATCTCAGATTGGGATATTTCTTAACTGCCTGCACGGCAGTGAACCCACTGATTGCGAAGATGCCGAAGCGCTGCAGTTTCTTAACTGCCTGCACGGCAGTGAACCTCTTGGGCTTCTTCCTGCATTTCCGCGTGCATTTCTTAACTGCCTGCACGGCAGTGAACGACCAAAGAACATGAATCGCATGCCCCGGACGTTTCTTAACTGCCTGCACGGCAGTGAACTCGGCCGCGTCCCCGGGGAACCCCAGTGCATCTTTCTTAACTGCCTGCACGGCAGTGAACATGTAGATCGGGAAAAGACACGTCGTCGGGGATTTCTTAACTGCCTGCACGGCAGTGAACATGCACCATTCCGGCAATGCATAGAGCGTGCTTTTCTTAACTGCCTGCACGGCAGTGAACGCAGGTCGCACTGTTGAGGTCAACGCCTATAGTTTCTTAACTGCCTGCACGGCAGTGAACAGCAGGACGCCGATAAGGATGATGGCTCCGTATTTCTTAACTGCCTGCACGGCAGTGAACCAAGGTAAACGCGATGCGTGGCAAGAAAAGGATTTCTTAACTGCCTGCACGGCAGTGAACGTCCTGCTCGGCTTTGCGGGCGTCGTCTTTTGTTTCTTAACTGCCTGCACGGCAGTGAACTAGAAAGAAAAACAAAGAAACCGTTTTTCATCAAAACGTTATCCATGTTTCCTTTAAAACACCAAAATTTTGCCTCCTTCTGTAAGCTACTGATTTTTAAAGAACAATAAATTGCCACAGAAAAAGGGGCAAAAACGTCAAAACCAGGGTATGGTTGCTTTGGAACTCAAGCCATAGGTATTGAACTGTCCTGGAACTGGCGTTGGAAGCAATGTCCCATGCTCTATGAAGAATAGAAATGTCTGACTGGTGCTTGAACTGGCAACCCGCAAAAACGGCAAATCGAGGGTTTCCTGGGCGGAGTCGGGAATGCGTTTGCGAGCCGTGTCGGCATCCAGGCCATGGCGCTTCATCGAGCGGCGGCGCAAGCGCTCCGGGCTACTCTGGGCCTGCACGCGTCGTACGCTGCGATGCTGATGAACTTCCGGCACTGCCGCCATACGGCCTATGATGAGATGATCGCGCATGCCTGACAACCAGTCGGTTGCCATCAGCGTTTGCAGCAGTGAGGCATCGCCGTGCAGGCGCATGACTGCCCCCAAGCCTTCCCTAGCGGTATCGACGCCGGGGAAGCTGACGCCAATCTGGTCGCTTTTCAGGCGTACCAAGCCGCGGTGCAGCTTTGCATACAAGGCGCTCATCAATTGCGGCAATGAAAACTCCGGATCGCGACGCATCGTCAGGTCGATATAGTGATCCATGGGTAGACTCCTTAGCCCGCATCACCAAAAACACCGCCCCGCACAAGCACCGCCATCACATAATGCTGGCTGCCCTGATCAGGAACCACCCCTTTCAATACCCAGCCGTCCAATAAACTATAAAAGTCCTGCTTTTGCTTGGGTTGACGGTATGCCTTGCCTTGGGTGGTCACGGAGCCATACGGCTCGACGGCAATTGGGCCGAGCTCTTCTGCATTGGGGTACCAGTCGTCGATAGTCCGGATGGCGTTGCCCAGCTTCTGCGAGTGTATGCCCGCGAAGCCGTCTACCGTGTACAAGGTTTTGCTTTTGTCCCCGCGTCCCCGGTCAAGGATCAGCTCCTGGGAAGGGAATACTTCTTGTCCCGCCCCAATACGGGCAAATGCCGTGACCTCCAGGAGCACGTGCCGTGCACCGCTTAATCCCGCCGCAATGGCATCGGCAAGTTCCTGCAAGGACGCAGCCACCTTGCCGTCAGCCTGGAAGTTTCGGGAGGACAACGCCAACGCGTCGAACACCCATGCTTTATCTGCCTTGCCGTTGCTCAGCAAGGAAATATGTATTTCGATTTTTTCGGCGCCGATGCGGTTACGCCACAGGAATCGACCGTTGGCCAGATTATGGGCGTAACGGCGCGCAAGCTCCGAAAAACCATGGGTATTCACGTAGCCCTGTACTGTTTCATGCAAACGCTGCTGGTAGGCGACGTCGTTGCAGGCGGAAGGGGTCCCCGTACCGGGCAATACACGCAAGGTGAAGCGCACTTTCAGCGTATCGGCATCGCCGGGCAAGGCCGCCACATCAACGGTCTGCAGATTCGGATTCTCAATGGCGGCATCGAGCTTTGCGGGATCCTGGTCTTTCGTTTTTAGCCGGTTGGAAATTGTGCCGCGCACGGATTTCTCGCGCACAGGCACGCCCAGCCATTTTGAATGATCGCTCCTGGCATCCCAGCTACCTGCGAAGAACAATGCATCAGAAGGATCCAGCTTACGTTCAAATGCCAATACTGATGCGGTTTTCAAGTTATCGGACATGATAAATCTCCTTGTGTTTAATACGGCAATTCGACTGTTGTCGGTTGAACATAATCGTTGCAGGCACGATACAAGCCTGTTTCTGTGTCGGCGCGGCCGTACCAAAGCAAGTCACGCCATGAGCCGAGTCGATGCGGGCTGATCCATTGACCGGCGGAATACAGGCTTTCCACAAAAGAAAAGGGCGCTCGCAAATCGCGAGCCTGCTCTACCGCGCCTGCCTGGAACTGCGCCAATGCGCCATACCCCACTGGCATCGGCACGATCCAGCCATCCTTTCTTTCTGGCAGCCATTCGACGGTCTTTTGCGGATCATTGGCATCAGCAGCCGGCCCTGGCCGCCAGTTCAATCGCGACAAATCCAGCAAGGCGTCGAACTTGGTCGCCCGCGGATTGTTTTTTTTCAATGATTCCCAGCGCCGCGCCAGCAAATCATCCCGGCTGACGAGCGCGAAGCCAGGCAGCCAACGGCGGCGCAGCAGGCGGAATTCATTGTTCGCTTCAGCCGCGTCCGTTGACAAAGGCACTAACACTAGCTGCGGCTTGCCTCGCGCCCCATGGCGCCCCGGCACCACACTGCCGCCGGCTATCCGCATCCGCGCAACAGTCTCCGCGACTTCGTAGGCAAATGCGGCGCGCTCGTCCTCAGTAAAGTCAGGAATGCATCCGCCGCTTATCCCCAAGAGCAATGTGATGTCCAGGTGAATGCGCCCCTCCTCGACTATGGCGGCCGTGCTGCCGTCCTTCTCGATCGGATTGCGCGTCAGGCAAAAGGATTTGGTATATCCGCCCTTGGCGGTTTGTTCTTCATAATCGTGGCAAACAACGCCTATGCTGTCGAACACGACCGGAAATTTTCCTAGCAGTTTGCGCTCCAGCGCCCATTGCAAGCCGAGAAACGCAGTTATCGATGGAAAGCCATGGGTTATCGGGCTGGATATCGCATTGGCGTTCTGGACCCGTATACGCGGCAGTATCAGCAAGCCATTGCTGTCTGGCAAAGCACTCATTGGCAACGCGCTCATGCTTCTTCTCCTGCGGCCTTCGTAACCTTGTTGATGTTTCTTTTGCCCTGGTCAAGCTGCAATGCCCATAGCGGATCGGTCAGTAACTCGCGACGCCACTGACGCTGTTCAATATCACCCAGTGGCAAGTTTTTCCCCAAAGCGCCATTCAACCAATTGCCGAAGCGCTTTCCTATTTCCAGCGGCCAATCGAACCATAGCCATTCGCTGCGAAAGCCTTCATCCTGCTTGCTACGGCCTATGTCCAGCCATAAGCACTCCTCCTTAGGCAGGCGGCATAAAGCATCCGCGCTCCATCCAGGCGTGAGTCCTTCCTGAAGCTCGCCCGCATAGCTGACCAGTTCATCTATGATTCCATCAACCAATTCATCACGATAATTGCGGGTCGCCATCGTTTCCGGCGGATCGGCCTTCAGGAATCGCTTGAGTTCCCGCACTGCAGCCCGCACAGGTATTCGCGCGCCGAAGATGGCAAACACGGAATCCACCCTCCACGGCTCCCGCAAGTCACCGCTTTTCCATACAGGCGGCAGCGAAGCCAGCAAATAATTGACGCCGCCGCGCTCGCTATTCAATTGGCTGACGTTCTGCGGCTTTGTCCCTCCGAGTTTTTGCACAAGCAGCTGCGGATAGTCGGAATACCCTGTCGGATGGTCCTGCTTATCGCGCCGGGCCTGGCGTGCAGCTTTGGCAGCATCGCCAAAGCGATCCTCGTTGATGGCGCTGTGCAGTGCATGTGCCAGTGAACTGGCATACAGGGGGGCCAGTAAATGGAAGTCGCCATCATTGCACGGATCCCGCCCCACCAGCCAATACACCTGCTTGGCGCGCGTATGAGTGGCGACGCCTCCACGCGCTTGCACGAGACCGGCAAATGACTCCATCCAGGTTTGAGCCTGGGCGGAGTCTTCGCTGAACGCCGCTTTCAAGTCCGCGTCGCCTGCCAGTACGGCATCCAGCAAGGTTTTGCCATCGCAGGTCTGGCGCAAGAACTTGTAGACATCCAGCGCGGCAGCGTTGCCTACGACATCCCCGGCAAAATCGTCTCCCAGCGCGTGGCTGCCGACCTCGGCATGCGACGGCAAGCTATCGGGTGATAGATAGAAATTGGTGCCGCGGGCATCGGGATGAACCGCTTTGAGAATATGAGTCGCCGCCTGGATCTGGCCAACGCGCCGCGCAGCGTCGGCAATCCAGGTTTCCGGCTCGAATTGCGCTATGAGCGACTGGCGCCTGGAATCGTCTTCAGGCAGTTTATCCAGCCTGGCGTCCAGCCTTTCCTTGAGGAATTGCTTGATGACAGCCTGAAAGCCTGAACGACGATGCTGATTGATGTCGTCCATTTAAAGGGCTCCTATTTCAGATAATAAAACCCGTAAAGCAATACTTGATTTATGGGCCCTTCCGCCCACAGGAACGCGATCTGCTGTTACGGCGGCCGCTACCCATTTCTATATACCGCACTTAAAAAATCATATAAGCTTGAATAATTGAAACTATCCATATTAGTTATAGTTTTATTTTGTTTACTTTTCTTTTTTGCTTTTAGATGTTACGCTCGGCTAGTACATAAAAGCAAGAAGTTTCAATACACTCAAATTCGAGTACTGCTGAAAAGGCAGCTCAGCAAATATTGGCTATCGTCTTGTTTTGCATTCACTGCCGCACAGGCAGCTTCTACCGTTGTTTCGCAAACCCCAGCCAGGGATGGAACCTCCATCCCTGCTCGCTGGCGGGCAGGCTCACTGTCCCAAATCGCTTGGCGCAATCCTCCAGGGCCATATCCCTGGATTCGGCCAATGCAATCAATTCGGCCATGTAATCGGCATTGCACCAGGGCCCTATCCGCTGGCCCGTAAAAGCGCTGCCATCGACACGGTGATTAAGGCTGGCGTCCACGGCGATATACAAAGATTCCCGGTCTTCCTGGATACGGTTCAGCAAATAGTCTTCTCCGTCCTCATCGGGCAAGAGCACGATGTCGACACGCGGAATATCGTCGCGCCGGAATGGTTGCTGCTGCGGTAATACAGCGGTCAGATGCGCGAGCGCTATGGTCCATATGCTGCTTGCATTCAACGGGGCCGATTGCTGTTTCTTTCCGGCGCGGATATCGCGTTCCGACAGTACCGCCGTCGAAACCGGCGGCGGCAACATGCAGGCGTCTAAACGCGCATGCTCAAGATCGACCAGGCTATGCTGCGGCCGTTGCTCGCTTTTGGGACGCGGCAAAATACGAGGGCGCGCATCAATGACGCGGCGCTCTTCATCGCTTAGTAACGTCTGCAAATGATGCTGGGCCAATCGAAATGGCCCAGCATCGTCCTCGAAGCCGGGCTTGCAGTATGCCGCTCTGCCACTGTCCTCGAAATGCCGCAAATTCGTATCGAAGACAGCAATATTGGGAGTGGCGCACTCGCCTATGCGATGCCGGCGGACACGTCCGGCAAGCTGGATCAGGGAACGCATGGACGATGGCTCCACCACGGCCCAGTCGTAGTCGTGGTCCCGTCCTACTTCAGTTACAGGCGATCCCAATACGATGAACAGATGATCCGCTTCATCCCCCGCCGACAAGGCTTTGCGGATATCCGGCATGGAGAAAACGGCTTCCGGCTTGCGCCTGTCCAGAATGCGATCCAGTCTGTGCTCGATCGCCGATCGCGACAATAAGGGGAATTGCGAGTGATATACGCACAAATGAATACGCACATCCGCTGGCGCGCCCAGCCCATAAAGCGCCAGGGCCACATCGAATAAGGGTTCGATATTGGCCATGCGGGCCAGGCCGAAGCTGATGCGCTTGCCGGTGGCGGGATCGCAACTATGGTGTGTGCGATGCATGGACAAAGCCTGCTCTAGCAAGGACTCGGCAAACTCGCCGCGTGTAATCGGTTTGTTCGAGCTGGTGAGCGCCAATGGCGCCAGGTATGCCCGGCGTCGAACGAGGTCCCGCCCCAGACGCGCATGCCGCTTCTCGGCAAAAGCGCGATGCCCCCGCGCGAGCGCAACGCTGTCCTGACAATCGAGCGCCTGCTGATGGAACTCGTCGAACCAGGCGCAACATACATTAAGCGCCTGGCCGGGTCGTTGTCCCCGATTGCGCTGGAATACTTCCCGTCCCGCAAGATACGCGTCGAACATTCCCTGCACCAGGGCTGGAGGCAGTGTCGCAGAGGACAGCAACACCCGCGAGCCCAGCAGGCCGGCCCAATAGACCAAGCGCGTCAGTGCTGGCAGATCATCCAGGCCGAAGTCGTCGAGTTCATCCAGAACCAGGTCGCCGCTCATCAAGCGCAGCATTGGGGCAATCTGCCTGCCGCCCCTTTGGCTCTCGGTGGCGGGCACCAAATGGTCAACGGTGCACACCAACAACGGCGCCGCCAACAGCGCCCGCACTTGCTGGTCTTTCATGGCCAGCTTCAATAAAGGATGATCGCTATTGCCCTCGAACAGCACGCGCCCATCCTCAGGCAGCAAAGCCTGACTGGATGCGGACCCGCTGCGTTCCGCCACTTGCTCGTAATGCTCGAACAACATCCGGCTGGCCGCGCCGCCGACACGCACGGCAAGCTCATCACTGGACAACTGCAATGCGTCCTGAAAGCTTTTCCCTGTCTGCAGGGTAAGCGTACGCAGGCCCAGCGCAAAAGCGCAGCGCAAACCGCGATGGGGATCGGCCAATGCATTCATGATGCGCGCATTGGCCAGCGTCTTGCCGCAACCCGTCGAGGCCATATTAAGCAGAAAGGCGCCCCGATCAGCCGTGTGTTCTCGAATGGAAGCTGCCAGATCTGCCGCGCGATTCTGCCAGCGAAAGCGCTCGTCCTGGCTGCGCTTGCTCAATCCCTTATGACGAACCAAACGAGGCAAATGCTGGGCAAATCCGGGCAAGGCATGCGCGACCGCTCCTGCATACTGGGCCACCCCCAACAAATGTTCATCCAGAGGCTGGCATAACTCGCCCGTTTCCCGATCTGTATTGGCAAATATGGGATATGCTCGCTGGCCTGCAAGCCGTTCATGCGGTTCGGTCAAACTGGAATAATGGTGATCGGCCAGCATCAGGCTCAAGCGCGCGACATGCATGATGTAAGGATCCTCCAGCCACCGCGCGGCTGGGTTTTTCTCGACCAGCGCCAACAGCCGTTGGGCCAAACGCGAGGCCCGCTTGCGCCACAAGGGGGTGGTTACCGGCAAGCCCTGCGGGAAATCCCAATAAGGCTCGATGGCAGCGCGCCGGGTCGTCGTAGGCTGCTCATTCCATGCCGCATCGATTTTGCTTAATACATTATCCAATTGAGAACTTTGAAACGCCGGGATTCTTGCGCCTAATCTCAAGGGATTCCCATCACGGTCCAGACCTGGCAGCACCGGCAAACGATGATGCGTCAATACCAGCCAGCCTACGGCCTGCGCCAACGGGGGCAGGGATATGAACGGCTTATCGACGGCATCGAGGCCATCGCGCAGCAAGCGGCCAGCATTCAGCCACGACCCGCCATCATCTTCGGAAAGCTGTTTCAAACGCTGCAACCAGTCCCGGTCGGAGGATGACTGTCCTACAAAAGCCTGAAACAGACGCAGGGAGACCCATTCGTGGCGATACTGGTTTCGTTCAACCGGCGCGCCAGGCTGGAGCCGCGCTTGAAATGCCCGGCTGGCCTTGCCCAGATCGTGCAGCAAGGCCGCCAGGCTTGCCAGCAAGCCGATATCTTCACCCGTACGCCAATCGTTCTCTTCGTGCCGGCGCAGCACATTGCGGACTGTACTGTTTGTCGGTGTCGCCCCATGCGCATTGAAACGGCTTGCGTCGCCAACGATCCATAACAACTCGCTATGCTCATGGCCTCGAATCCAGTGGCATGACACCGCCGTATTCTTGCGCGCCGATTTTCTCAACAATCGACGCAAGGCTTCCAGCCCGTCAAAGGTGATGGGAGTCTGCCAGGTCCGGTCTCCGCGTCGTTCGGCAAATTGATCGAGAATCCGCCGGGTCTCGACCAAGGCTCTTTTATCGCACTGCGACAGCAGCAAGATGTTCATGATGCCTCGTCTCCGATCGATGACGCATCGCGGCCAAGGCGAAAGGAAACTTCCTTGAGCGTGTCTATCATGAAGTCCAGGGCCTCTGCCTTGGTAAGCTGCTCGATGCAGGCACGTCGGAATGCCTGTTCATCATCCCCGCGCATGGCTGAAACAAATGCCTGCGGCAGAATGACGGCATCCTTGATCAAGTCGGCCACATCAAAAACGAGGCCGCCCCGGCGCGTCTTTCCGTGCAGCACCGCCAGACCATGCGGCAACCCCAGCACCCACGTCGCCGTCGCGCCAAGGCCATAGGCCAAATAATTTCCATGGTCCAGAAAACGATTGGCTGGATCAACACCTGTTCCCCGCTTGGCGCGGGTAAATTCCCCATATTTGGTGGCCTGCACCGCCAGCCTATACAACTGCTTGGTCAGCCGCCCTTCTTCAGTCAACAGCTCAGTGTTATCAGCCGCCGCCTCTATCCGCAGGCCCGAGGCTCGCAATGCCGCATCCAGCTTTTCATCGCTGACATCGAATCCTGCGTCCCGCAGGGCGCGATTGTCCGTCCACCATTGTCCTATGCGTGCCAGGCGCTCTCGCTGAAAGGCCTGGGCGGCCGCAAGCCGCAAAGCGTCGTCGAACCAGAATCGGACCCAATACTGCAAGTACTCAGTAGGCCGATATTCGCTTTGCGGAGAAAACCAAATCGCTTCGACATCGACTTCATTGGCGGAAAATAAAGGCGTCCCGCCGCCTCCGCAAAACCCGACCAGCACGCCGGCTTTAGCCAATTCCCGCATTGCGGCCTGAGTAATAGAAGTACCCGTTCCGAGCAAAATCGATGTTGTGTTGGCAATAGGAATATTCCAATACAACGACCGCTTGCCTTCATCTGTCACGTACTCGACGCGGCCGCCATTTACCAATACACGGCAATGTTCGAGGTAATAAAGGTTCGCCCGCTTGGAATGCAGAATGGCCTTGAGCGACGCGGGGCTGATATCTTCCATGGCAAGCCTCCTTACTCACCCATGGAAGATTACCAAAAGATACGGGCATTTACTTTTTATTAGCGGCTAAATGCAAGACATATTGAGAAAAATCAGTCGCCATGCCATTCCCTACTTCTCGCCGCGCTTGTCGCGGCGGACAATGCGCAGTAGCCACAGGAACAGGGACAGCGAACAGAGCAGGCCTATCCCGAAAATCGCCAATATGATCCATTCGCCCGTCGTCATGCGTGTGCCCCTTGTTGAAATTAGGCCAGAGTCTATCCGGCGCTCAGCACATCGGCCATGGCATCGGTGAAATAGGCGATATTGCGCGTGTTCAGGCCCGGAACGCTGATGCGGCCGGAGTCGATGATGTAGACGCCATGCCGCTCGCGCAGGGCCAGCAATTGCCGCGAGGATAGGCCCGTATAGGTGAACATGCCGGTCTGCTTGACGAAATAGCTGGAGTCGTAGGACGGCAGCTTGGCGCTCAATTGTTCATGCGTCTGCTTGCGCACGAAGGCGATGCGCTCGCGCATGCCGGCGACTTCCTGCACCCATGCGGCATACAATTGCGGGTCGTTGAGCACCGCCGACGTAATGTGCCCGCCGTGCGCCGGGGGGCTGGAATAAATGCGGCGCACCACGGCTTTCAACTGGCCCAGCACGCCGTCGGCTTCATCGCGCGTGGCGCACACCACCGACAGGCCGCCGCAACGCTCGCCATACAAAGACAGGTTTTTGGAGAACGAGTTCGCCACCAGGAAGACCAGGCCCGCGTCGGCCATGGCGCGCACGGCGAATGCGTCTTCGTCCAGCCCCGCGCCAAAGCCCTGATAGGCCATGTCCAGGAAGGGAATGAGTTCTTGTTCGGCCAGCACCGGGATCAGTTGCAGCCATTGCTCCGGCGACAGATCGACGCCTGTGGGATTGTGGCAGCAGGGGTGCAGCAGCACGAAGCTCTTGGGCGGCAGCTCGCGCAATTCGGCCAGCATCTGGTCGAACCGCAGGGATTTGGTCGCCGGATCATAATAGGCATACGAGTGGGTCGGCACGCCCGCGCCCTGGAAAATGGAATGATGGTTGTCCCAGGCGGGATCGCTGATCCAGATCTGGCTGTCGGGGTAGGCCAGGTGCAGGAAGTCGGCTCCGACCTTCAGCGCGCCCGTCCCGCCCACGCTCTGGATCGTGGCCACGCGCCCGGCCTGCAGCGCCTGGTGCTGCGCGCCGAACACCAGCTTCTGCACCGCCTCGCGGTATGACGCCAGCCCCTCCATCGGCAGATAGGTGCGCGGCTCGGGTTCTTGGGCGCGGCGCTGTTCGGCGGTTCTTACGGACGACAATACCGGTATGCAGCCCGCGTTGTCGTAATACAGGCCGATGGTCAGATTGACTTTCTGCGGATGGACATCCCGATGGAATGCCTCGTTAAGCCCAAAGATAGGATCGCCGGCGTATTTTTCCAGATGCTCGAACATGGTCGGGGTCTCGGTGATTGCGAAAATGAAGGAGAAGAATCGACCATTATAGAGATTCCGGTCACGCATATGCGCTTGCAGACCGGTTCGCAGCCGTGCAGGCAGTTCCCGCTATTATTTGTACAGTTCTGAAAATTCCGCCATCCGCACCCAGGAAAACGTCGCAAAAACGCCATCGAACGCCCGCGGGCCGTGAAATTCGCTGAATCTTCAACGAACTTGCGGTAATCTAGGAGGTTGCCATTTTGTTCTTTACCGGGAATTTTTCAGGATCATGGACTCGTATACCCTCCCTTACACCTTTTCGCAGCGCGCGCAGCAACTTACCAGTTCAACGATCCGGGAGATTCTGAAAGTCACGGAAAGGCCCGAGATCATCTCGTTTGCTGGCGGCTTGCCCGCGCCCAAAGGCTTCCCGGTAGCCATTATCAACGCCGCGTTCGACCGCGTCCTGGAAAAAAGCGGGGAATCGGCCCTGCAGTACGGCCCGACCGAAGGCTATGCGCCGCTGCGCGCCTGGGTGGCCGAAGACCTGAAGCGGGTGGGCGCTCACGTGTCGCCCGATGAAGTGCTTATCGTATCGGGCTCGCAGCAGGCGCTCGACATGCTGGGCAAGCTGTTCATCGATCCGGGCAGCAAGGTTCTGGTCGAAGCGCCCAGCTATCTGGGCGCGCTGCAGTCGTTCTCCTTGTTCGAACCCAAGTATGTCGCCGTGCCCACCGACGAAGGCGGGCTGATCCCCGAGAGCCTGACCGATGAGCGCACGGCGGGGGCCCGCTTCATCTATGTCCTGCCCAATTTCCAGAACCCCACCGGCCTGACGCTGGACCTGGCGCGGCGCAAGGCTCTGGTCGAGCGCTGCGCGGCGGCGCAAGTGCCTATCATCGAGGACGACCCTTATGGCGACCTGCGCTACGCCGGCCAGGCGCTGCCGGGCTTGCTGGGCC
>LNAP01002289.1_pt1 | contig 19338 bp, 22 predicted proteins | sample 602601 | NCBI WGS metagenome assembly LNAP01 (sample SAMN02440304, study PRJNA202911) | soil metagenome | biome: Subtropical and temperate rainforests or woodlands; isolation source: soil samples (1 kg each in a 20% v/v slurry with milli Q water) were... ...
CATGGTGTATTCGATGGCTTCGGCGTAGTCGTCGATGGTCGAATCGATGCCCTTGGCCAGGAACGGCGCGAACATGGTCACGCCGACGAAACCGCCGTGGTCGGCGATGAACTTCAGTTCTTCATCGGACTTGTTGCGCGGGTGCTCCTTGAGGCCCGACGGCAGGCAGTGGGAATAGCAGACCGGTTTCTTCGATTCGAGGATGACTTCCTCGCTGGTCTTGGAGCCGACGTGGGACAGGTCGCACATGACGCCGACGCGGTTCATCTCGGCGACGATCTCGCGACCGAAGCCCGACAGGCCGCCGTCGCGCTCGTAGCAGCCGGTACCCACCAGATTCTGGGTGTTGTAGCACATCTGCACGATACCCACGCCCAGCTGCTTGAACACCTCGACGTAGCCGATCTGGTCCTCGTAGGCGTGGGCATTCTGGAAGCCGAAAAGGATGCCGGTCTTGCCCAGCTCCTTGGCCTTGCGGATGTCGGCGGTGGTGCGCACCGGCATCACCAGGTCGCTGTTCTCGCGGATCAGCTTCTGGCTGGAGGCAATGTTGTTGACCGTGGCCTGGAAGCCCTCCCACACCGACACGGTGCAGTTGGCCGCGGTCAGGCCGCCTTTACGCATGTCTTCGAACAGCTCACGGTTCCACTTGGCAATGATCAGCCCGTCGATAACGATGCTGTCGGCGTGCAATTCGGCTGGGCTCATCAGGCAGTCCCCTTATTGGCAATTCATGCGCCGAATCGTCTGCCGGCGCTTTGGGGTCAGCATATGCCTCGGTGCCCGGGCAGCCGGGTGCAAAAACGACAGGGGAATTGCCGAAAGCGTCAATCCGCGACAAAGGGTCTGCCAGGCGTCCCTTGCCCCATCTGTTCTTTGTCATGCGCATGGGCCAGAATCCGCCGCATCACTGGATTAGAGGGGGCTGCGACGCAATGAAATCGATCTTCCTGGCTTTGGCACTGCTGGCGACTGGCGCACAGGCGGCTGAAGAAGCCGACAACTCCCCGTGCGACAGCGTCGAACAGGACCAACAGACTCTGGAATGCGCCACTTTCAACAAAACCACCGCCGAGCAACTGCTGAGCGACAACCTGCAGGGCCTGCTCGAACGCCTGGGCACGCAATACGGCAGCGACAAGGCGCAGCTGGCCGACATCACCGCCAAGGTCCAGAACGCCCAGCAGCTGTGGCAGAAACAGCGCGACGCCGACTGCGCCATCGACACCTTCCCCGCCAAACCCGGCAGCAAGGCCTACGCCATTGCCCAGGCCGATTGCCTGGCGCGCATGAGCGATGAGCGGTCGGAGTTTCTGGAGTCGATCGGGCAGGAATAGACCCGACTGATGCCTCTGCGGCAACCGTCATGACGTCATCGCGAGCAAGCTCGCTCCTACAGGTATGGCGCAACGCCTGTAGGAGCGAGCTTGCTCGCGAAAATCCCCTGACCTTCCCCTCCCCCCAGCTGTAACAAGCCATGAGCAATACCTGGACAAGGTTCTCGCCTTGGCCCGCAGGCGAATATAAGCAAAGATTGCTTAATCTTATAAAAGGCTTATATTCGTTCATGAACAGCATCCTGTGGACCCGTAAGGCCGTCAAACAACTGCTGCGATTGCACAGCGCCCATCAGGTACAGATCCGCGATGCGGTGACCTTGCTCGGCGACATGCCCGATACCGGCAACGTCAAGGCACTCAGCGGCCACACCTATGCCTACCGCCTGCGAGTGGGCAACTATCGAATCCTGTTCGACTGGGATGGCGCTATCCGAGTGGTCAGTATCCAAGAGGTCAAGAAACGTGACGAACGCACCTACTGACATCCAGATCATCAATGGCACGGACGGCAAGCCGGCGTTCGTGGTGATCCCTTATGCGCACTATGTGGCGCAACAGCAGGAGCCGGACCTGATCCCCCATGACGTGGTCAGCCGCATCGTTGACGGCGCCACGCCGATCCGCGCCTGGCGCGAACACCTGCACCTGACCCAGGACGAGGTCGCCAGGCGCCTGGGCATCTCCCAGCCGGCCTTCGCCCAGCAGGAAAGCGTCGCCAAGCCCCGACGCGCCACCCGCGAGAAGATCGCCGCGGCCTTTGGCATTCGCGCCGACCAGCTGGAACTGTAAGCTGCACGCCATTCACCGAGAAAAGGTCTTTCCATGAGCATCTGCGGCATCGAAATCAAAGGCAGCGAAGCCATCTTCGCCTTGGCCACCCTGCAAGACGGCACGGCGCAGCACCTGGCCAACGCCTGCAAGAAAATCGCCCTGGACGACGATGACGAAGCCGCCAACGTCAAAGCCTTCGCCACCCAGGTCGCCGCCTTCGTCCGCGACAACGGCATCAGCCGCATCGCCATCAAGAAACGCAGTAAAAAAGGCGAATTCGCCGGCGGCCCGACCACCTTCAAGATCGAAGGCGTGTTCCAGCTGCTGGACAACTGCGAGGTGACCCTGCTGTCGCCGCAGACCATCAATGCGCAGAACAAAAAACACAACTTCGACCTGCCGGCGACGCTGAACAAGTATCAGCATGAGGCGTACAAGACCGCGTGTGCGGCGCTGCTGAAAAAATAACCCTGCGTAGGAGCGAGGCTTGCCCGCGATGGCGGTTTGTCTGACGCTGCGCGTTGCCTGCATCGCGAGCAAGCTTCGCTCCTACAGGATCAGGTCGCTCAGGCCTTCAGGCTTTGGCGCCGGTCTTCCCGCGGGCACTGGGCAAAACGCGCGCGATAGCTGCGGGTGAAATACGAGGGTGACTCGAAGCCGCAGGCGATGCTGACTTCCAGCACGCTCATGTCGGTCTGGCGCAGCAGTTGCCGGGCCTTTTCCAGGCGCAGCCCCAGGTAGAAGTTGCTCGGGGTGTCGTTCAGGTGCAGGCGGAACAAGCGTTCGAGCTGGCGTCGGGTGACCTTGATCGACTCGGCCAGTTGCAGGGTGCTCAGGGGCGGCTCGCTGTGTTGCTCCATCTCGCCGATCACCTGCACCAGTTTCTTGTTGCGGATACCGTAGCGGGTGGCGACTTCCATGCGCTGGTGGTCCTTGCGCGGGCGGATGCGCCCGAGCACGAACTGTTCGCTGACCTGGATCGCCAGCTCCGGGCCGTGGGCCTGGCCGATCAGGTCGAGCATCATGTCGATGGACGCGGTGCCGCCGGCCGAGGTGATGCGCCGCCGGTCGATCTCGAACAACTCCTGGGTCACGCTGAGCTGGGGATAGGACTCCTTGAACGCCTCGATCGCTTCCCAGTGCAGGGTCACGCGGTGGCCTTCGAGCAGCCCGGCTTCGGCCAGGACCACGCTGCCAGTGTCGATGCCACCCAGGGTCACGCCCTCCACATCCAGGCGGCGCAACCAGTGCACCAGCGCCGGGGTGACGAACTTCAGTGGCTCGAAGCCGGCCACCACCAGCAGGGTCGCGCCCTTCTTCAACGGCTCCAGCGCCGCATCGGCGTTGACCGACATGCCGTTGCTCGCCAATACCGCGCCGCCATCGGCGCTCAGCACATGCCAGCGATACAGCTCGCCGCGAAAGCGATTGGCCACGCGCAGCGGCTCGATGGCCGAGATGAACCCGATGGCCGAGAAGCCCGGCATCAGCAAGAAATAGAAATCCTGGGACATGGAACGCACTCGGATGACGGGCAGCGTGGCCACTGTGATACGCCGTTTCCACGCCGGGTTCAAGACGAAGGTCGCTGCAGTGCAAGAGCCGGTCGCCGCTGTGCGTTTTCAGCGCCCGCCGGCTGCGTAACGTGGCATCACCGGCGCACATAGACGCCGGGACCGACAATAACGACCTGCCGAGGAAACCTTCATGAAACGACTGATCAGCAGTTGCGTCCTTGCACTCAGCGGTACCGTCTTTCTCAGCTCCGGCGCGATGGCCGCCGACGCCGCCAGCTGCCAGAACGTGCGCCTCGGCGTGGTCAACTGGACCGATGTGATTGCCACCAGCGCCATGGCCCAGGTACTGCTCGACGGCCTCGGCTACAAGACCAAGCAGACCAGCGCCTCGCAGCAGATCATTTTCGCCGGCATCCGCGACCAGCGCCTGGACCTGTTCCTCGGCTACTGGAACCCGCTGATGACCCAGACCATCACCCCGTTCGTCGACGCCAAGCAGGTCAAGGTACTGGCCGAGCCCAGCCTCAAGGACGCCCGCGCCACCCTCGCCGTGCCCACCTACCTGGCGGACAAGGGCCTGAAGACCTTCGCCGACATCGCCAAGTTCGAGAAGGAGCTGGGCGGCAAGATCTACGGCATCGAGCCCGGCTCGGGCGCCAATACCCAGATCAAGGCGATGATCACCAAGAACCAGTTCGGCCTGGGCAAATTCCAGCTGGTCGAATCCAGCGAGGCCGGCATGCTCGCGGCGGTGGATCGCGCAGTACGACGCAAGGAAGCCGTGGTGTTCTTCGGCTGGGCGCCGCACCCGATGAACGTCAATGTGCAGATGACCTACCTCACCGGCAGCGACGACGCCCTGGGCCCAAACGAAGGCATGGCCACGGTGTGGACCGTCACCGCGCCGACCTACGCCGAACAGTGCCCGAACGTCAGCCGGCTGCTGAGCAACCTGACCTTCAGCGCCGAGGACGAGAGCCGCATGATGCAGCCGCTGCTCGACCACAAGGACGCCCTGGAGTCGGCCAGGCAATGGCTGGCCGACCATCCGCAGGACAAGGCGCGCTGGCTCGAAGGGGTCACCACCTTCGATGGCAAGCCGGCCGCCGGCAACCTGAAACTGACCAGCCAATAACCACCCCGAACTCCCTCTGCGCAGCGCCAAACCGCTGCGCAGCGACTCACCACGCCTGTAAGGAACCCGCACCATGAACCACGACGTCATCATCACCTGCGCACTCACCGGTGCTGGCGACACGACCGCCAAGAGCCCCCACGTGCCGGTCACCCCGAAACAGATCGCCGCCGCCGCGGTGGAAGCGGCCAAGGCCGGCGCCACCGTGGTCCACTGCCACGTGCGCAACCCGCAAACCGGCAAGTTCAGCCGCGACGTCGCGCTGTACCGGGAGGTGATGGAGCGTATCCGCGAAGCGGACGTCGACATCATCGTCAACCTCACCGCCGGGATGGGCGGCGACCTGGAGATCGGCGCCGGCGAAAACCCGATGGAGTTCGGCCCCAATACCGACCTGGTCGGCCCACTGACCCGCCTGGCCCACGTCGAGGAGCTGCTGCCGGAAATCTGCACCCTGGACTGCGGCACCCTGAACTTCGGCGACGGCGACACCATTTACGTGTCCACCCCGGCGCAACTGCGCGCCGGCGCCAAGCGCATCCAGGAACTGGGGGTGAAGGCCGAGCTGGAAATCTTCGACACCGGCCACCTGTGGTTCGCCAAGCAGATGATCAAGGAAGGCCTGCTGGACGACCCGTTGTTCCAGCTGTGCCTGGGCATTCCCTGGGGCGCGCCGGCCGACACCACCACCATGAAGGCCATGGTCGACAACCTGCCGGCGGGCGCGGTCTGGGCCGGTTTCGGTATCGGCCGCATGCAGATGCCAATGGCCGCGCAGGCGGTGCTGCTGGGCGGCAACGTGCGGGTCGGCCTGGAAGACAACCTGTGGCTGGATAAAGGCGTGCTGGCGACCAACGGCCAGCTGGTGGAACGTGCCAGCGAGATCCTCAGCCGCCTCGGCGCCCGCGTCCTGACCCCGGCCGAGGGCCGGGCCAAGATGGGCCTGAGCAAGCGCGGCTGACCCCTAAGGCGATTGTCTGTAGCCGCTGCCGAGCCCGCGAGGCTGCGCACGGCTGCAACGCAGCCGCCACAAGGGCGACCACGAGTTACCTGATCCACCGCGCCGACCGGCCTTACGACTGCTGCGCAGCCGCACGCAGCCTCGCGTTGCTCGGCAGCGGCGACAGATATGTTCACTTTTGACTTTCAGGAAACCTGTCATGAGCTTTATCACCGAGATCAAAACCTTCGCTGCCCTGGGCAGCGGTGTCATCGGCAGCGGATGGGTAGCGCGCGCCCTCGCCCACGGCCTGGACGTGGTGGCCTGGGATCCGGCGCCCGGCGCCGAGGCGGCCCTGCGCAAGCGCGTGGCCAATGCCTGGGGCGCCCTGGAGAAACAGGGCCTGGCACCGGGCGCGTCCCAGGATCGTCTGCGCTTTGTCGCGACCATCGAAGAGTGTGTGAAAGACGCCGACTTCATCCAGGAAAGCGCCCCGGAACGCCTGGAACTGAAACTCGAGCTGCACGCCAGGATCAGCGCCGCGGCCAAGCCCGATGCGCTGATCGGCTCCAGCACCTCCGGCCTGCTGCCGAGCGAGTTCTACGAGAGTTCCACCCACCCGCAACGCTGCGTGGTCGGCCACCCGTTCAACCCGGTGTACCTGCTGCCGCTGGTGGAAGTGGTTGGCGGCAAGAACACCGCGCCAGAAGCCGTGCAGGCGGCGATCAAGGTCTATGAATCCCTCGGCATGCGCCCGCTGCATGTACGCAAGGAAGTCCCGGGTTTTATCGCCGACCGTCTTTTGGAGGCGCTGTGGCGCGAGGCCCTGCACCTGGTCAACGACGGCGTCGCCACCACCGGCGAAATCGACGACGCGATCCGCTTCGGCGCCGGCCTGCGCTGGTCGTTCATGGGTACCTTCCTGACCTACACCCTGGCCGGGGGCGATGCCGGCATGCGGCACTTCATGGCCCAGTTCGGCCCGGCCCTGCAGCTGCCGTGGACCTACCTGCCGGCCCCGGAACTGACCGACAAGCTGATCGACGACGTGGTCGAAGGCACTGCCGAGCAGCTCGGCACACACAGCATTTCGGCGCTGGAACGCTATCGTGATGACTGCCTGCTCGCCGTGCTCGAAGCGGTGAAAACCACCAAGGCCAGGCACGGCATGAGCTTCAGCGAATAACCCCCATCCCTGTAGCCGCTGCCGCAGGCTGCGATCGGCTCCGAAGGAGACGCGCTCTTGCGGCCCTCGGAAGGCTCTTCGAGCCTTATCGCAGCCTGCGGCAGCGGCTACAGGATCAGCCCGCCATTTTCGTGAGCCCATGACATGCCTGCACTCACCACCTACACCACCCGCATCAGCCCCGACTGGGTCGATTACAACGGCCACCTGCGGGACGCCTTCTACCTGCTGATTTTCAGCTACGCCACCGACGCCCTGATGGACCAGCTGGGCATGGACAGCAACCACCGCGAAGCCAGCGGCAACTCGCTGTTCACCCTGGAGCTGCACCTCAATTACCTGCATGAAGTGAAGCTCGATACCGAGGTCGAAGTGCGCACCCAGATCATCGGCCACGACCGCAAGCGCCTGCACCTGTACCACAGCCTGCACAAGGTCGGTGGCGACCTGGAACTGGCCGGCAACGAGCAGATGCTGCTCCACGTCGACCTCGCCGGCCCGCGTTCGGCGCCGTTCAGCGAGCCGGTGCTGAACAGGCTGCGAGCCATCGCCGCCGAGCAGGCCGACCTCCCCGCCCCTGCCTGGATCGGCCGGGTGATTGCCTTGCCGCCGGAAAAATAACCACCCCTGGGTCTGTACGAAAAGTCGGCGAGCGAAGGTCAGGCAAGGCAAAAACAGGCGAGGAAGCGGAGTGTAGGGGCCTACATGAGCATTCCGAGCCTGTTTTTAACGCAGCATGACCGAGCGCAGCCACTTTTCGTACAGAGCCTAAAAAAGGACTGCACCGTGAATACCTCCACCGCTTTTGCCGACTTCCGCAGTTACCCGTTGATCAGCGCGTTGACCGCCGTACAAGCCCTGGCGGACCGTGTTCAGGTGCAGTGGGCCGACGGTCGCTCGAGCCCCTTCCATCATCAGTGGCTGCGCGACAACTGCCCCTGCCCGCACTGTGTCTACAGCGTCACCCGCGAGCAGGTGCTGGAGATAGTCGACGTCGCCGAAGACCTGGCCCCGGCGTCCAGCCGGATCGACGCCCAGGGCTGCCTGAGCATCGACTGGCAGGACGGCCACCTCAGCCGCTTCGACCCGGGCTGGCTGCGGGCCCACGCCTACGACGATGAAAGCCGCGCCGAGCGCCGTGCGCGCCGGCCGCAAAGCCAGCTGTGGGACAGCCGGCTGCAACTGCCGGTATTCGAGTACCAGGCGCTGATGGAGGACCCGCAGGCGCTGCTGCAATGGCTGCTGGCGGTGCGCGATATCGGCCTGACGCAGGTCCGCGGCGCGCCCACCGCACCGGGGTCGCTGGCCCAGGTCGCCAAGCGTATTTCCTTTATCCGCGAGAGCAATTTCGGCGTGCTGTTCAACGTGCAATCCAAGGCCGACGCCGACAGCAACGCCTACACCGCCTTCAACCTGCCGCTGCACACCGACTTGCCGACCCGCGAGTTGCAACCGGGCCTGCAGTTCCTGCATTGCCTGGTGAACGACGCCGAAGGTGGCGAAAGCATTTTTGTCGACGGTTTTGCCATCGCCGACGCCTTGCGCCGCGAAGCCCCCGAGGCGTTTCGCGCGCTGTGCGAGATCCCCGTGGGGTTTCGCAACAAGGACCGCCATAGCGACTACCGCTGCCTGGCGCCAGTGATCGCCCTGAATACCGTGGGCGAGGTCGCGGAGATCCGCATGGCCAACTTCCTGCGCGGGCCGTTCGAAGCCTCGGTGGACGACATGCCCCGGCTGTACCGCGCCTATCGACGTTTTATCGCCATGACCCGCGAGCCGCGCTTTCGCCTGATCCAGCGCCTCAACCCCGGCGAACTGTGGTGCTTCGACAACCGCCGCACCCTGCACGCGCGCAACGCCTTCGACCCCGCCACTGGCGCGCGGCATTTCCAGGGGTGCTACATCGATCGCGACGAGTTGCTGTCGCGAATCCTGGTGTTGCAGCGCTAGACCGCGTCGGTTCTATCGCGAGCAAGCTCGCTCCTACAGGTACGCGCAGTTTCCTGTAGGAGCGAGCTTGCTCGCGAAAAAATCGCCCAGGCACCACCTTTTTCCCAGGCAAAAAAAGACCCCGATCAAGCCGTGACAGGATCGGGGCAGAGGAGGTTTTCTGAGGAGCCGACACGAGGGTGACCAAACCTTCGATGACCGAGCTGGAATCCAGTGTGCCCAGTCGCCCTCAAGCCAAGTTAGCCGAAAACGACCTGTTCATAGGCATCCCGGCCATTGCGACAATTCGCCCTTGCCGACTGTCCGGACGGCTACCAGAATCGGCTCACGACCACGCTCCCTGAACAAGGATAAGAGTCATGATGCACGCGGATCTGATTGACCAGGACGACCTGCTCGGCCAACTGAGGGCCCTGGGTTTTGAAATGCCAGCCGGCGCCACGGCCGACCAGGCCTGCGAGTGCGCGGTGCGCGGCTTGAGCGATGCCCGGGCCAAGGCCCTCAAGGGCATGGTCGAGCAGATGCTGACCGGCAATGCGACCATCCTGCCGGCCGTGCGCCAAGCCATCGACAAACAGCTGTTGCCGGCCCTGGCCCAGTTCCAGAACAGCCGCGCCTGAGCCTTCGCCGGGAGCGGATCGCGGCGTAGAGTGCGGTACTTGCACGCCAAGGAACCGCCCCCATGATTCGAATCGAACCCTGCCAGTCAGCCCATCAACCGGGCTGGCTGGCATTGCGCCAGGCGCTGTGGCCCGACTGCCCGGCCGAGGAACACCTGGAGGAAATCGCCAGCTTGCTGGACGACCCGCGGCGCTATATCAACCTGCTCGCTTATACCGCCGACGGCCAGCCAGTGGGATTGGCCGAAGCTTCGTTGCGGCGCGACTACGTCAACGGCACCGAGCATTCGCCGGTGGTGTTTCTGGAGGGGTTGTACGTCAGCGCCGAACAGCGGCGCCAGGGCATTGCCGAACAACTGATCGACGCCATCGCCCAATGGGGACGGGACCAGGGCTGCGTGGAAATGGCTTCGGATACCGGCCTGGAAAACCTGTTGAGCCAGACCGTGCACAAGGCGCTCGGTTTCGAGGAAACCGAGCGCGTCGTGTACTTCAGGAAAAGCCTGTGATTACAGCCTGACGCTGGCGAAGGTCGATTCGTTGCGCGCCTGGCTCAGCGAAGACATCGGGCCAGCCAGCACCAGCGCCTGCGGAATCGGCATCATCGCCACCTGTTGAGCGGTGTTGGATCCTACGCGTTCGTCACGCGGTGGAATGCCGAAGTACTCGCGGTAGCACTTGGAGAAGTGCGGCGTGGAGACGAAACCGCAGACCGAGGCCACTTCGATGATCGACATCGGCGTCTGCTTGAGCAGCTGGCGGGCACGGATCAGCCGCGGGCGCAAGGCCTCAGGGGCTTCCCTGAGGGCGATCGCCAGTTGGGCATCGATGCCGGCCACGGGGGTGCGCAGGGCGTGGGCGGCATGCGAGGTGAAGGCGCGCTCGCTGATGACGCGCTGCGCCAGGCGCTGCCCGAGTTCATGGACGGCCTGCTCGATGGGTTGCAGCTCGGCCCGCGTGGCGGCACGCGGCAAGGTGTCGGGCCGCAACGGATCATAGGTTTTGACCTGCTCCGAGAGTCTGGCCAAGGGTTCCAGCTCCCGGTGAAATTGCCAAATCAGCAGCAAGGTGGACACCAGGCCCGCCAACAGCGAGATCAGCGCGGCGTAGAGGATGGCCGCCGAATAGGCTTCGTCGCGTTCCTCGGTGTTTTGCGCCACCAACAGAAAGCGATCCGGTGATTTTTTGAAGTCGATGGTGATCAAACGCCAGTGCCGGTCCGCGCTGTCAGCCAACTCGTGTGAGACGGTTTTCTGCAGTGCCTGTTCGGGCGCATTGTGCGAGCGAATCAGTACCCGACCGGTGGCGCTGTCAACCACTTGCCAGATCAGGTGCTCTTCGTACTCTTCATCGCCCGGAGTGCCTGCAATGACGTTGCCGTTCGCAGGCAGGGTGGGCAGCAGGTTGTGGATGATCTCGGCCGACTCGGTCAGCTTCTGGTCCACCTGCTCGTCGATTTCATGACCGATCACCTTCCAGATCATCAGGCCCGTCAGGCCACTGGCCAGCAGCGAGATCCACAGCAGGGAGGCGGCGAGACGGCGCCGGATGGAAGGCAAGGCTGGGTCGGCCATGATCGGCGGCTCGGGTCAGGCGGCGGGGATGCGGTAACCGAGCCCGCGCACGGTTTCGATCAGGGCTTTGCCGAGTTTTTGGCGCAGCTTGAAAATGTGAACCTCGATGGAATTGCTGGCGAGTTCGCTGTCAAAGCCCAGCGCCAGGGCTTCGAGATCGTTTCTCGAGACGATCCGGCCGGCGCGTAGCACCAGCGCCTCCAGAAGGGTCCATTCCCTGGCTGTGAGTTCGACGCTCTGGTCATTGCGCCAGACCGCTTTGGCGGTCAGGTCGATCTGCACCGGGCCGAAAGCCTTGCGCTGCGCGCTGCCGACCAGGCGCCGCGCGATGGCGCGCAACCTGGCGCACAGTTCTTCAGGTGCAAAGGGCTTGACCAGGAAGTCATCGGCGCCGCTGTCCAGTCCCTGAATGCGGTCGCCCAGCAGGTCGCGTGCGGTCAGCACCACGGCCGGGACTTTTCTGCCCTTGGCGCGCAAGGAGCGGAGCCAGTCGACCCCGGAGCCGTCTGGCAGGTTCCAGTCGAGCAGCCAGGCGTCATAGGGTTCGGAGATCAACGCCCTGGCCTGGGCCAGCGTGGTGCACCAGTCGACGACATGGCCCTCGCTGCGCAGGTAATCGCGCAGCGCTTCACCCAGGGTGACGTCGTCCTCCAGAAGCAACAGACGCATGCGTTGGCTCGGCTCAATAAGATTGTTTGACGCCCGTGATCATGGCGCGCACCAGACCTACACGCTCCAGGCGTCCCATCACGAGCGCTGCGGCAGCGTGCAGTCCGGCTGCGAGCAGCAGGCCATTGGCCAGCACCTCGTGCAGCTCCATCAGCCACTCTTCACCGAAGAAGGCATCCGTGCCCTGCAGCCAGCCGCTGCCACCCAGCAACAGGATCAGCAACATCAAGCCCAGCATCATCAAGGCCGCCACCGGGTTGTGGCCCAGGTACTGGGGGTGCCGTCCCTGACGCACGGCTTTGAGATGCGCGCTCAGGCGACCGGGGGTGGGGAAGAAATCGGCAAAGCGCGCATGACGACTGCCTACGAAGCCCCATGCCACCCGTGCCAGCACCAGGGCGCAGGCGATGTAGCCCGCCCATTGGTGCGCCGTTTCACCGGCTTCCAGCACAAACTGGTTGAGCAGCACGCAGCCCACCAGGCTCCAGTGGAAAATGCGGACAAATGGATCCCAAACTTTGACGGGATTTCTGAGCAGGTCGTGGTTGGCAGGGGTCATGGTCGGTCAGCGATCAGGCATAGGTCAGGGGGTGCGCGCAAAAGCAGGCTTACTTGCGTTCGAGCTCGGCAGCGGTGGCCGGGTCGAAATAGATCTCGACCTTCTTGCCGTCCTTGTCGAGGCCGTAAATTTCGTAGCACTGCCCTTTGCTGACCTTGAAGGTCTTGATCGTATAGCCTTGCTTTTCCATCAGGGCCTTGAAGTCAGCTTCTTTCATCCATTTTTCCTTGGGCACATGGCAGGTCGGGCCGGCCATGGCGACGGTTGCGCTGAGGGCCAAAACGAGAGCGGAGAGTTTGAGTTTCATAAGAGTTCCAGGCTTGGTTGAGTTTCAGTTCATGGACAAGCTGTCCATGAACTGAATTGGAACCGCCCTACCTTAAGCTCAAATTAACAGAGCCAACTTTCTGCCAAGTGATGCAAATGAACTTACAGGAACCTGCCGTTCGTGGTCGTCAGCTGCCCATGGCACCCGCAGTGGATACTTGCACGAGAAAAATCGCCGCCTGACGCACACCGCCGGTCTGCAAAGCATCTCAGACAAACTCCACCAGCACATCCCCGGTCTGAACCCGGTCACCCTGGGCCACCTTGATGGCAGCGATCACGCCCAGGAGCGGCGCGGTGATGTCGATGGTTTTGCTCAATTGAAACTCATTTTTCGAAAAGCCCTGCTGTCCTGGAAATGACTGGGTTGCCGTCAGCTTATTGGGGCAAACTCTAGGTATTCTAGCGAAGGATGGGCGGTCTTGACTGTTCAATCGTGCGGCTGGATGCCAGCGGTGTGGCAGCAACTTGCCAATCAGCTTGTTTTTGTGCGCAGGCTCCGGCGCTGAGGTGCTTCACCTCACGCGCCACATCATAAAGTTGACTGATTTGAGTGGTTCTTTGAGGTAAATGGCTGCGATTCAGGCGCACCAAATACACGCAGTAGCGCACCAATTCAGAGAAAAGCAACTTCAACCCGGCGCAGCTTGCACCGTCCACTCGTGAATTTCTATGGGTGTCCTGACCTGTGAGTCCCGGCCTCTTGGGGCAGGGATTTTTTTACTGGCATGAGTTTTGCGTCTTACCAGTCGATTCAATTACCTCGCGCCAATCCAGGAAAACGCTGCATGCCAACAACACCCAAGTCAATCGCCTTCCACATGATTTCCGGGGGACCCAAGCCGGTTGCACCGTTCAGCCACGCCACCGAGAGTGATGGTCTGGTCTTTGTCACAGGGCAGATGCCGGATACACCCAACGCGCCCGGCCAATTGCCCGATGGCATCGAAGCCCAAACGATCAACGTGATGGAAAACCTTCGATTGGTGCTGGGCGGATTGGGCTTGGGCTTTGAGCATGTGTTGGTCGTCCGCGCTTATCTGACACAGTTCAAGGAGGACTATGCAAGCTTCAATGCCACCTATCAGAATTTTTTTGCCCCCGGGCAACTGCCAGCACGCACCTGTGTTGGTGTGACTGGTCTGGCTTACGACGCGCTCGTGGAGGTCGACCTCATCGCGCGTCGGCCAGCCTGAGTCCGTTTTTGTTTTCGCACCTCGTCCAACTTTGTAACTTTAGGAAAATCAAGATGTCCAGTAAACACTTTAGTACCCGTGCCGCCACCGCAGTTGCCGCGCTCGTCCTGTTGTTCAATTCCGGTGCTGCTTCAGCTGCCACGCTCGAGGAAATCCAGGCCAAAGGCATCATGATTGTCGCCACCGAAGACGACTACAAACCTTTCGAATTCGTTGTTGATGGCAAACCCATGGGCCTGGACCATGAACTGCTGGCGCTGTATCAAAAGCAGGCCAGCCACAAAGTCGAGCAGCAAATCATCCCCTGGTCAGGCTTGCTGCCTGGCGTGACAACGGGTAAGTACGATGTCGCGTTGACTGCTGTCGTTGTCACCGCCGAGAGGGCTAAAAGCCTGGACTTCACCATGCCGATTGCCGAAAACACGCAGTACTACGTGGCGCGGGCTGATGATGCCTCGATCAAGTCAGTTTCTGACTTGAATGGGAAAACCGTGGGAGTGCAGGCGGGCGGCGGTTCTTTTACGGCACTGACCAACCTGCGTAAGCTGCTTGCCGCCAGCGGGGGCAGTTTGGGGCGCGTTGTTCAGTACAGGTCGTTTCCTGAGGCTTACCAGGACCTTGCTAACGGACGTACCGATTACGTCGTGAATGGCGTGGTCAACCTGACCAGTCTGGTCAAAGATCAGCCGCAGCGCTTCAAGCTCGGTACCGCCGTCGGTGTGCCGACTTACGCCGCCTGGGCGGTCGCAAAGGGCAATGCCAGTCTGCTGGCTCACCTTAACGGTTTCATGGCAAAGGTTCGCGCCGATGGCTCCCTTTTTGCCCTGCAGCAAAAGTGGATTGGACGGGCCTTCAAAGATATGCCAACCGTGGCCCCACTCGGAGAATAACGGCCCGGGCCACGCCCTGCGTCTGATGGACAAGGACCGCGCATGACTGCCGCCGCTTACCTTACTTTGTTGTACGGCGCCGGCACGACCATGGCACTTTCTCTGGCGGCCATTGCAGTTGGCCTACCGCTTGGGCTGCTGATGGCGCTGGCACGCTGGCGCCGGTTGCCGGTCGCTAACGGACTGGTCAAAGCCTATGTCAGCGTCATGCGTCCCACACCGATGATCACGCTTTGTCTGTTCGTTTTCTTCGTCCTGCCGGCAGCGGGGCTCGACCTGTCACCGGTGTTTGCCGCATTGCTTGCCTTGGCGCTCAGTACCGCCGCGTTCAACTGCGAAATCTGGCGTGCCGGCATGGCATCAATCGCAAGTGACCAGTTGGAAGCGGGCGCGGCGTTCGGGATGTCGGATTGGCAGGCTTTTCGTCGAATCGTGCTGCCACAGCTCTGGCGCGCCGGTCTTGGGCCGCTGGTCAGTGAAATGACATTGCTGATCAAGGTGACGCCAGCCGTCTCTGTGATTGGAATCGTGGACATCACCCGAGCTGCAAGCCGGATTGGCGCCCAGACCTACGAGCCCTTACCCGCCTTTATTGCGGCTACCGTGATCTACACGCTGATCATTGCCATCGTTGTGCAAGTCCAGAGGCAACTGGAACGACGGATTGCCCAGCGCTACGGATACGCCGCCTCATGAACGGCCTGGCGATCGTCTGGGAGGCAAGGGACCTCTTTATCTCGGGCACCTTAACAACTCTGGCTTTGATCGGAGTTTGCATTGCGCTGAGCGTTCCCATGGCAATGCTGGCGCATATGGTTTTTGCCGAAGGCCCGGCGCCACTTGCAAACTTTGGCCGACTGACGGCGGACAGCCTGCGCTGCGTGCCGTTTCTGCTTTTTGCCTACCTTGTGTATTACGGCCTACCGGAGCTTGGCCTGCGGCTGGATCCATTTGCGGCAGGACTCTTCACCTTGGTGGTTTACAACACGGCGTATTTTTTTGAAATCTTTCGAACGCAGGCTCAAACCATTCCACCCGAAACGCGGGTGGCGGCACAAGCCTTCGGTTTCTCGCGCCGCAAGCTCTACCAGCGCATCGTGTTTCCACAGTTGTTCAGCGCCGCCGCGCCTATGCTGGGAAATCAGGCCATCATGGTGATGAAGGACAGCGCTTTGCTGATGATCATCACGGTGGAAGACATTACTTTCGCGGCCAATTTCGTCAGTGCGAATCAATTTTCGCCGTTCGCACCCTTTGTTTTGGCCATGGCGCTTTACTGGCTCTTTTCGCTGCTCATCGACTTTGCCGTCAGCCGGTTGAATAAAAACATCACAAAGTAAATTTCATGAAAATTGAAACCAGGGAACCAGCGTCAATTTCGGTGCGCGGTCTGTGCAAGGACTATGACGGAATCGAAATTTTGCGTGACATTGAATTTGACGTGTCACCCGGCACCACCACGTGTGTACTGGGCCCAAGCGGGTCTGGCAAATCCACCCTGTTGCGCTGCATGAACTGGCTTGAAACGCCAAGCAAAGGCTCGGTCAAGATCGGCGGCGAGTGGATGGGCCGAACCGGCGAAGGGGCATCAGCTCGGCCCCTGTCGCGACGAGAGTTGGCCACAGCCCGGGGCCGAATTGGCACCGTATTTCAAAACTTCGCGCTTTGGCCGCACCTGACGGTGCTTGAAAACGTCATGGAGGCGCCAGTTCACGTGCACAAGCGTCCACCCGCCGAAGTGCGCAAGGAAGCGCTGGCACTGCTTGAGCAGGTAGGCTTGGGGGCGAAGGTCAATGAATACCCGCACCGCCTCTCCGGTGGGCAGAAGCAACGCGTGGCAATCAGTCGCGCGTTGGCAATCAAGCCGCAAGTGTTGCTGTTTGATGAACCTACCAGCGCGCTTGACCCGGAAATGGTTGGAGAAGTGCTGGAAGTGATGCGAAATCTTGCCGCCAAAGGACTCACCATGATGGTGGTCACCCACGAAATGGATTTTGCTCGCGATGTTTCCGATCATGTGATCTTTTTGGACGACGGCAAACTGGTCGAAATGGGTACACCCGCTGACTTTTTCAATTGCCCACGAACCGAGCGTGCGCGAAAGTTTCTCACCCGCTATTCGGGATAGGTGCACGCTGTCCGGTAGCCTGAAGAATCTCCAGCTGCCATGCGGGGATGGTTACAAGCCACGCGCACCAAATACAAGCAAGCTTGCACCAATTCATCCCAAGGCAAAGGCAGCCAGGCACAGCGTGAGGCCTGTTGTGGCAAATTTACAGACGTTCCGGCAAAAAATGATGGCACGTGTTTTGCTTCTTCACTGCTGCAAGAATGGCGATTTGTGCATGGATGTGCAAATGCTTTAGCGTAGGGGCACTAGGGTTCCGGTTGGCGAACGTCGCGTTCGCGTAATGTCTGGTCCGAGAGTGCTCCGGCCTCGCAAGAGGCTCCACGGAGGGATAAAAGCCCGGGAGAACGATGTACAGATCGTCTCTTCCTGCGCCTTTTTTTCACTCCAGGAGCTTTGTCATGCGTTCACCAAGTTTTTCCCTCCCTGCCGACGGCACGTCTTCTTTGTTGAGCCGCTTGTTCAAACCCGCCCTGGGTTTGGCTTTGTCCCTGGCCGCTGCCTCAAGTTTTGCGGCCGGCCCCACCCCCATGAAACTCGGCACCGTGGTCTGGATCGGCTACGGTCCTTTTTATGTGGCTGAAGCGCTGGACCTGTACAAAAAATACAACCTGAAGGTGTCCTTGCAGGTCTTCAATGACCCGGCGCTGATTCCTTCAGCCATTGCCTCGGGCGCCGTCGATGGCGGCCATTTGACCTATGACCAGGTGGTGGGGCAGGTGGCGTCGGGCAACGCGCAAAAGGTCGTCATGCCGATCGACTACTCCAATGGCGGTGATGCCATCGTGGCTGACAGCAGCATCAAGACGGTGAAAGATTTCAAGGGCAAAAAAGTGGGGTTCAACCCGCTGTCACCGTCTGACTTCTTGTTGTCGTACGCGCTCAAAACCAACGGCATGACCGACAAGGATATTGTTCCCGTGAGCATGACGCCCGAAGCTGTGCCCGCCGCCATGGCCTCCGGCCAGTTGCCCGTTGGCGTGACCTACGAGCCCAGCCTGTCGCAGATTCTGGGCCAGGGTGGGGGCAAGAAATTCAAGGTGGTGTTTTCTTCCAAAAATGCGCCGGGCCTGATCGCCGACGTGATGGTGTTTGACGACAAGGTCATCAAGGCCAAACCCGCCGAGATCACCGGCATCATCAAGGCCTACCTGGACGGCGTGGCCTACATGAAGGCCAAACCCGATGAATCGGCCAGGATCATTGGCAAATTCATGGGTGTTTCGGCCAAGGAAGTCAAGGAACAGCTCTCGGGTGTGTACAACATTCCCTTGGCCGAGATGCCCAAGGCGTTCATGAAAGCCAAGGAAACCACCTCGTACTACGCCAGCGGCGAGATCATTGGCGAGTTGCTCAAGGCCAAGGGTCAGATCAAGACCATCCCGGCGGCAGAGGCTACCTTTGACGCGCAATTTGTCACCGCATTGACCAAGAAATAAGCTGCGCTTGGACTTGATGCAGAACCGATGGGCGGGTCCCGTCGTGTTCTGCCGCCCTTGATTTTTTGCTAAAGAGGTGTTTGATGGCGCAAATTTTTCGTTACCCCGATGGCGTGTGGCCCAACGTGGCGGCACTGGCATTCACTTTATTGGGCTATGGGGCCGGTCTGGCCCTGCTGGGGTCTGGGTCCTGGGTGTTCAACGCGCTGGGCCTGGCGCTGGTGGCCCAAACCCTGGTCTGGTCGGCCTATTTCATTCATGAATTCGCCCACAACGCCATTTTCAAAACCGCAGGGGCCAACGAGCGCTGGGGTATTTTGATGAGCTGGGTCAACGGCAGTTGCTATGCCCGTTTTGCCGACATGCGGCGCAAACACATGCGCCACCATGTGGAACGCGCCGACGTCATCACTTTCGACGTGCGCAACTTCCTGCTGCGCTCGCCGGCCTGGTTTCGCAACACCGTGCTGGCGCTGGAGTGGGCTTATTTTCCGGCGGTTGAATTCCTGATGCGGGCCTTTGTGCTGGCGCTGCCGTTTCAGGACGAGCGCAAGCGCGCCGCCCGGGGCCGCATTCTGGGTGTGGCTGCGGTCCGTCTGGGTGCCTTTGCCCTGCTGGGCTGGTGGTCTCCCAAAGCGCTGTTGCTTTACTTTTTGGCTTACCTGGTGTTCGTCACAGTGCTGCGTTTTGCCGACTGTTTTCAGCACACCTACGACGCCTATCCGATCCTCGACGACAAGCCCATCCCGGCCGACAAACTGCGTGACCGCGCCTACGAGCAGGCCCATACCTTCAGCAATGTCGTGGGTCTGAACCGCCCCTGGCTCAACCTGCTGTGGTTGAACTTTGGTTACCACAACGCGCACCACGAGCGCCCCACGGCGCCCTGGCACCGCCTGCCGGCGTTCCACCGCGAGTTGTACGCGGACGACTACGCCCAGGTGACGCCGGTGCGTGAGTTGCTGCGCAGTTTTCACATCAACCGCGTCAAGCGTGTGCTGGCCAGCGACTACGGCCAGGTGCAGGCACCCGGCACACCCGGCCGTGCCGATGGCTTTCGCCAGGCTGTCGGTGAAGGCTTTGCCATCCTGACCTTC
>LNAP01006855.1_pt2 | contig 19335 bp, 23 predicted proteins | sample 602601 | NCBI WGS metagenome assembly LNAP01 (sample SAMN02440304, study PRJNA202911) | soil metagenome | biome: Subtropical and temperate rainforests or woodlands; isolation source: soil samples (1 kg each in a 20% v/v slurry with milli Q water) were... ...
GCCAAGGAGGAGCCTTTCAAAGACATCCTTGGGGCGGTTTACGCCGAGCTCAGCAGCAAAGGTGGCAAACAGCTTTTGGGGCAGTTCTTCACGCCCTGGAACATTGCAGTGATGATGGCCAACTTTGATCCCGAGCCGGTATCAATGGCTCAAGGCCGAAAGGTACTCTCCGATCCTGCGTGTGGCAGTGGCGTAATGCTGCTGGCCAGGGCTAATCAAATTCTCGAAAACCATGGACCAGAAGAGTTGTTCCGGTGGAAGTTTTACGGCTGCGATCTGGACGCGATTTGCGCACGGATGACAGCCATACAGCTCGCCGCCAACTGTGCAGTGCACAGAGTTGAAATAGGAGAAATCCTGATCGTTCAAGGCAACACCCTCGCAAGCTCCGAAAACAAACAGGTGATCCTGCACGCCAGTTCCCCCCGGCGTCTGGCTTTGGCTTCATAATTCCAACTCTGAATCGAGAGAACCTCATGAAAATCCGCAATGTATTGGTAGTGCTGATGGGGCTTTGTGGTTTTTTACCGCTGATTGGTCAGGCTTCTGAAGCCACCGATGCAGTGATGGAAGTAGCCGCTACCCGGATGTCGACGGTTGTACGTGTCAACGGGCAAAACGTTCCTGTGATTTACGTGGGCCAGGTTGATGTCTGTAACTCTGTCGCAATTCAACATGCGTCAGATCGCTACGAGCACTTTCGTGTGTGTGACAACCAGGTAATCCCGCGCAACACTGTTTCCCCCAGTTGGACCGAAGAAGATGGTGGCCGGGCTGTTCTCGCCGCGGTGGTCGGCAACTCGATCCTGTTTGGAGAAGCGAGTCAGACCGACTCGAACGGTTACCTCATTTCAGCCCGTATCCTGGGTGGCTTGAGGACCGATTGTAAAAACGTTGAAGTCATCATCAGCTATGACGGGGACCTGGTCGACAGAGCTCTGAAAAGCGTATGTGGCAAACATAGATAACGCTTCACCGACCCTACCAATTAATGGTGGGGTTTTTTTTGATCAAAAACTCCATCTATGCGCTCGTGTCATGCATTCCCACCCTCTACACGCCCATGTGACGCATCCCTGCTGTACCAGGCCTTCGCAACGTCTGGCCCAACTTTCAGGAGAGTCACGATGCAAAACGCAATCAAAACATTTGTAAGCCATCAAGAAGTGCTGGACGGTTTCGATCAGGCAAAGCTTCCGATCGATCGCGATTCCATTCGCTCTCGCCGGCTACTGCGCATGATTGAACTGGTCGAGGTCCTCAGAACACCTGATAACCAACGGACCATGTGGCAGCTGCTGCTGGACGCAGGGGCTAACCCGGACTTTATCCTCATGCGCGACTGTGACGATGATGTTCAAAATGGCCGCCGTCCGGCGATTCAGGTTCGGGTCAATACCTGCAAACACCGCGGATTTGTGGTGCTCGGATACGATGCTGACGATCGTGGTTTCAAACTGCTTTTGCAGGATGAAGGTACGTCGATTGCTCGCGTTACCGTCGAAAAAGTCAATGTTCGCAAGTTGGCCGAAGTCCTCGAGGATCTCGTTGACGACGGTACTCGCCGTTTACCCCAAGCCACAACCAACAACGCGGTGTCTTCCAACGCTGCCATTCAGGGCGACTATCTGCTTCGTCCTTAAAACGTTTCACCCGAGCCCACTCATTGAGTGGGCTTTTTTTATCGGCGCGGTTACTCGACTTTAAACCCCGGCAAACCCTGAGCCGCACGCCATTCCTTGACTGTTTGGGTGATACCTTCGGCTGAATCATCCGCCTCATCTTCCGGGTAGAAGATCAGGTCAGAACCATCAGGGTGCTCGCTCACCTCTTCAAAGTGGAACACCAGCTTATCCACTTCTGGCTCCGTGCCATCGTGGCTTTTGATGCGCTGTAGCAGGGCGACGAATTCGCTTTCTGTGTATTCACTGAATGTATTTTTCATAATTTTTGCCGGTCTTCCTTGTGAATTTCAGCGTGACGTTTTGGCGTGGCTACGGAGAGGTTATCAACATCGTAAACGGCGCCGCCATGTTGAATGTGCTCTATGTGGTGGATCTCGTAACGACCATTTCCGCCGTTGCGTTCTGCTTTCGGTGCGAACGGAGAATTGCCTTTTGCAAGCCATTCTTGGTTGGTGGGTTTGAACTGGCTGAGTAGTTCAGAATCGTTGCCTACGGCAGTCCAGAGTGCAGCCCTGAAGTCGTCGAAGCTCTTAAACCTTTGCCCCCGCAACTGATCGGCAATTCTCGTTGGTAGTGGTGCGCCAAGTCCTGTGCCAGCGCCAGCAAGCCAGATGCCGGAAACATCTTGACCCTGCCCCGTGACAGCGCCGGATTCATGACGGGCGCTGACAACAATATACAACGGCTGCACGCCAGAGCCAGCTGGGAACACCAGGATAAAGTCGTTATAGGCGTCCGGGTAAATCGGGCTGACAATGATGTTGTCAGCCTGTTCGGTGGGTGGATAAATCCAAATCTGAGGTGCTTGAGGTGCACCCTCTAACGGTGGAATCCCCGAGATGCTGGACGGGTCAACGGCCGGCGTCCATATAAGCGTCACGCCGTTGCCAAAGTCGGCCACTTGCTTGGAGCCTTGAGCAACGAACTGCACTACAGGAATCATTTCCCATTCGCTGCGCTTCTGGGTGTTATACCCGTAGCCCTTCAAGGTGCCATCGGCCTGCTGTTCAATGTGCAGGCGGACACGCGTTCGGGCTTGCTTGAGGGACTGGAGCTGTTCCTCCGTGTATAGGCTGCTATCGCCCAAGCTCGAAGACCACAGCAACATAGCCAATCCGCCTAGAGCTCCAGCAGCAACACCAGCAGTAACAACCCCAGCACCACCCGCAGCGCTCGCCCCCGTCCCTACGGCAACAGCTGTGCCAGCGGTGCAGAGGCCACCACAGGACACACTTGCAGCAGTAGCAGTTCCGCCTAGTAGAAGTGTTCCCAGTGCAGTCGGTACGGCGCTACCACCGATCTTTTTGAGGGGAATATTCCCGTCTGCGTCTGTCTCACGACCACCAAGAATGGCGAACTCGCCGTAGTTGGCCACTTTCTCAACAGGGATAAACCCGACGGGTTTCTTGTAATCGATTACACCATCAGCGAGGTCACAGCTCTTTGCGAACACACAACCCACGGTGTTGGGCTTTGCGTCTTCCTTCGATGGGAGGTCTTTGTATTCCGCCCAACGTTGGGCGTGGATATCAACAGGTTCAACGCCGCTATTGCGGTAGCCCTTCGGCGGGTTGGGTACGTATCCGCTCATGTTGAGCTTCCTTTTCATCCTTGGGGATTCCAGCCTATAGCTGGGGCAGAATGACGTTACTTGGACGCAATGGCGCAAGCTGTAGGACAAATCCTAAATGTCATGCACCGCTTTCCTTTCCATGTCATAGCTGGGGCAGGATAACCGCTCTATTGCTAAGTACTGAATGGTGGCGATTGGCCGCTTGCCCGAGAGATCTGGAATCTCACAGTCAACCGATGCCCTAATTGCCGGCGCAGAAAGCTATACACCTATGTGAGTCATCTCCTCGAGCAAGTTCAAACCTTTCAGGAGAGACCCATGACAACGACATTTAAGATTCGATTGACTGAGACGAAACTGCGGACGATGGATATAGAGGTCGAAGCTGAAAATGAGGAAAGCGCCATAGCAGCAGCGTTGGTCGAATCCAAAATCACCGGCGACGCTGAATGGGATCTACAAGACGAGCCCATCACTGTAGACGCTGTGGTGGTCGATAAGGAAGAATCATAAATGTGTCCAGGCGCATCACACTGGAAATCGAACACCAATGTTCGAAGGATCTGAACGCATTACCGAAACCCACTTCTTGAGTGGGTTTTTTTCTGCGCGGGATTTGCCGTAGGCCGACAGCTCACCCAGGGCGGTTATCAACCATCAACCGGTCAGCCGGGTAGGGCTGCATGAAACTCATGGTTTGCTCGACGCTTGAATTGAGCCAGTCCGTGATCAGCCCATTGGGCAAAATAACGATGGAACGCTTTTCATCATTCGGTTTGTGAAACGCGTTCATGAAGGGGTGTGCGTCAGCGTTTATCGTCAGCATTGTGTAGGAGTGGACGACTTGCCCATCTTGGTCTTTCCACCTCTCCCAGAGACCCGCGACCGCCATAACACCACCATCGGTACGGGTGATCCTGGTAGGAACTGCTTTACCGCTTCGCCAGTCCGGCTCAAAAAAGGCGGAAATGGGGATGATGCACTTTTGTCCCTTTTTCCAGGCTGACTTGAACGACGGTTTGGTACTTGCCGTTTCTGAACGGCAGTTGTAGGTCTGACGTCCTAGTTTGCGATCCTTCGCCCAAAACGGTAGCAAGCCGAACTGGCCAGTGAGGGCTTCAAGCTCGGGCAGATCGTCCTCGCGTGCCTCCTCAGGACGCAGGCGGATGAAGGGCCCCATGTAGGTTGGCCACAAGTCTATTGGCAATTGTGAATCGGGGGCCACGCCGAAGCCGGCCAGCAAGCGCTCGTTCTCTGGTGCCTCGTAGTGGGAGCACATATAGGGGATCCTTTCTTGTGTCGTTCACAGCATAGACCGCATCCTGCGCAGAATTGTTTGATTGTTCCTTTGTATTTGGCACAAAAAAACCGCTGACCGAAAGGCCAGCGGTGGGTACAACGTTATTCAGCTACGAGCGCTGTGTGTATGGAACGTTACCTCATCCATGCAAGCAAAGAGGGTGCCCACGCGTTCCTGAAACAGGTGCAGAGCGATCTGTTTAAAGCGTACCTCGGTATCAGATGAGGGGGTATCGTCGAAGGTAAAACAGACTTTGCCACCGTACTTGCCTTGGTTGTACTGCGGATGGATGTCGACGGTGGCCAACAGCTTTCCTTTCTGCTTGATGTGCCGGCCTTGGAATTCGAAGGCACATGTCTTTATCAGCTCTCGGGCCCTCGCCGCGGTGATGGGTTTGATATCCGCATCGCCGTCAGGCAGCAAAGTGATTTCATAGGTTTGCACCTTCTCGAACGAGTTGAGTGCGCATTCAACAAACTCGGTAGTCCGCGGATGCAGACCGATCGAGGCGAGATGCGTACCGTTCTCGCGGAGGACCCAGACGTAGCGACCACCCACCGTGCCAGTGTTGGCCAGGTGATCGCGATCGAACTGATAGAAGTCCTGGCGGTAGCCGGTGAGGATGCACTGCTCGGATTCAACGATGGCGGTCATGCGATCAAAGGCGTTCTGAAACTTCATGGTTCATCTCCTGAAAGGTTTGCGTTACCCATCGAGATGCAACACATGCGCGTACAAACCTGAGTGGCCCCGGGCGACGTGTAATCGCCTGTTCGTCATACCTGATTGCAAGTTCAATCAATCAGGAAAACTCCCAAAGGCTATGTCTCAGTAACCCACCTTCAAGACCTGCTGTCGGCTCTCATTGCGCACAACGATGAACTCGATGAGGCTGAGCGTCCCCCAGAAGGTGATGATTACAACGACATCTACAACATGTCCGTCGCCAAACTGAGTGCATTGATCAACGATGCCGGCTCGGCTTCCCCAGAGGAGGCGAGTTGCGCTGAAACGATCACCATTAACCAGGTGCGCACCGAACCCCAAACCCAACCGACCTATCAGGTTGGCGCGGTATTGATGGCAATCGTTTTGCGCATTCGCCTCGCTGATGCGCGTGCCCTTGTCGCTGCGTATGAGCGGTGCTGGCAGGAGCAAGCTAACGGTAATGCCGGGAGCCAGAATCGAGTCAGCAATGACTTTGCCAAGCTCACCCAAGAAATCGCCGGCAGGATGGTGGCGAGTGATCGTCAGTACGTAGAAACGCTGTTGGCGCCGCCGCAGTTCAAGCAGACCGCATAACCCACCCTAAGCCCGGCTCTTATGCCGGGCTCTTTCATTTTCCAAACCCATGTTGCCCATCTCCAGCTACACAGCTAACAGGAGATCCCAAATGTCCCACTTCCAGAAGAAAATCGATCGACGCAGCAAAGAGTCGATGGTTCAGTTTCTCAAAGACCATTTTCGCTACAACACCATGAACAGTTGGAACGGTTCGACCAGTTATGCGCACTGCATCAAGCTGCATAACCTGGGGCTGAAGTCCGAGCAGCTCGACAAGGCATACGACGTCATCCAGACGGATATCTGGGATGAACTCGATGTTCAGATTCAGGACTTTGTCTCACAGATGCACGGGGCTTACACGATCGGGACCAATGGCCGTTCAAGTGGGTACCTGGTGCTTTACAGTAGCGAATGGAAATCGACGGGCTACAAGTCCTACTGCTGTACCTGTTACCAACGCAACTATCAAGCCTGCGGCAACACCGAAGGTGACAATACCTGTGGTGCCTGCCGTGCAACCGGCGAAAAAGGCCGAGTTAACTACGCAACGCCACCACGACAACTCAGTGTCTCTTCTGCCGGGATCGACGACGATCTGGATTTTGAAGACTGGTCGATGGAGCAATTGAGAGCTCGCGTCAATGTCGTCGAAGCATTTGACAGCGCCTGTGATGACATTCGTCAGGCGTTCATCGAGATGCTGGAAATGAACGTGGTCGAAGAAACGATCATGGTTCCTCAGAAACGCTACGTCCTTCAGGCGTCGCATGCACAATAACTCCCACGACCGCTGGCCTTTTGGCTGGCGGTTTTTTTTGCAGGGCCGGGGGCGTCGAGGATTGTGTCCAGGGCTAACGATTGCCACTATGGATTAATGCCGCAACGCAGCGCGAACCGGTCAAGGGCATTCGGGCTGACGTCGAGCACACCAAAATTCCGTACGCATGAACAATGGAAGCCTCATGAGAGCAATGCTTTTCGCAGTAGTAGCAACCCTGTCTAGTCACGCCTTGGCGGCTGATTCCATCTACATCAACACTGAGCTGACGCGTAACGGTGTGACTGTCGATAATTTTGCCGGTCTCACCACTGGCGGCTTCACACAGCCACACCGCAATGTCGAGGTCATCAAGTACAGAGACGCCATCGTAAAAGGCAAGGTAGTAATGGCGCAGTTGGAGGTTGGCACCACGGCATCCATCACGCCGGTTGTCACCAGCGACGGAAGTATTCAGGTGGTGTTCGACATGAACTATGTTCGCCTGGATGAGATGCCCACAGCCAACCTTGGGGGTACGTACATCGACCAACCGAAAACGGAAGGCGTTAGGTTTGCTCACACGGATACCATTCCTAACGGTGGAAAGCAGGAGTACAAATCCATCGAGAACGGGGCTGAATATATCTACACCGTATCGGCCACAAAACAGTGACCATTGAGCGGCCTGTTTGCCTTTGAGTTCACCGCGGGATACCCAGGACCTCGACATATGATTCAGCCTCTCAGAACGTTACTCACCACCGTCGAACAGTGGCGCATCAGCAATCCGGATCGCCACGGTGGGGTGGTGCTGGTTTGGCAGGGTGAGGTGTATGGATGGAAGAACAAGCTACGGGACGCGGTCCACGAAAGGCCCGGGGCCTACGCAGTGGATGAGGCCGGTCACGTATTCATCGCGGAGGGTGGCGATGACCGCAACGGTGCCAAATGTTGGGTTGTGGTCGACCTGGCCAACTGAACCCGGGAACGATCACCTGGTAGTACCCTTCAATCACAAAAAAGCCCCGACCGAAGTCAGGGCTGGTGCAGCGATTGAGGAGTCTGCGCAGCTTAAGCCGCTACAGGTTTGGTGATCTGCTCCAGAATGTCCTCGAGCGGCATGCTCGACAGTGTTTGCAGATCATCGTTGTTGTCGAGCAACCGGGCACGCAATGTGTCCAGGTAGGCGTCGAGCTGGGTACGGGTATGCAGCTTGATGGAAATCATCAGCAGCCTGAAGGCCAGCTCAGCTTCGTTTTCCAGGTTGTCGGTGCGGTTAACGTAGTCCTTGAGGAAATCCAGGATCTCCCCAGTCCACGGAATCAAACCGAGATCTTCATCTGCTGCATCGTCGCCGATCGACAGTTGTGCGCCGTAGCCAGCGTTCAAACCCTCGCTGACGGCGTTGAGTGCCGGCGTCAAGGTTTCCCAGTCATAGCCTTCATCTTCGTCGGACTGCTGATTCAATTTATGCAGCGTTCGCAGAGCGTGGTACTGCGCCGGAAACAAGAAGTGCATTAACGCTTTTGGACCTTGCGCGACGACTGCCGAGAGGCTGGCAACCACCGCTTTTTCCTCGATCAGATCCGGGTTGCCAGCAGCCAGTGCGAACACCTGCTGAAGGGCCGATTCGATCACCACCGACGGTGCGTCTTCCGGCGTGAGGACTTTCATCTGGATGAACTGGAGTACCAGTTGTTGTTGCAGTGGAATGAGTCGCCGACCCAATTACCTTCGTCGATGGCTTGTTCCGTGATGACGGTGACGCAGCGGTCCTGAACTCCCCAGACCAATTCCAGCACCTGGTGATCCACTAATGGCTCGGGGGCATTCAGCTGCACGGGGCAGCAGGCCGTCAGCCCGGATCGCAGTGTCAGGCGTACCTGACAAGCAGCGGCGGCGATGCGGAGGAAGCTGTTGCGTTTATTCGAGTGAGTCATGGTGTAGCCCCTGAAAGGAAGTTGAACGTGCATCGAGGGATGCACAACAGGGGCGTGTAGTAGGGGAGCCGGTCATGCGGCCTGTATCTTCCGCGTTAAGAACTACACTGAATCCACACACGGTAACGGAGGAGGGGGGGGCCAATGCCTCGCCTAGGAATAACCGAGGAACAAGTCCAGATTGCACAGGAGGCGTTGATGGCTCGTGGTGTATTCCCGTCCGTAGATGCCGTGCGAAAGGAACTTGGAAACGTCGGACCCATTAGCACGATTGAGCGTCACATGAGAGCGCTCTACATTAAAGCCGACAAAGGTGAGGAGCTAGATCCGGCTACCGCTGTCCCGGTGGAAACACTTAACTTGGCAAGGTTGGTATTCAGTGCGCAGTTGCTTGAGCGTATCTCCGATCTGCGGTCAGCTGTGCTTTACCAGACAAATCATAGTGAACGTGTTCAACTCAAAGATACTGAATTGCAAAACAAATTGCTAAAGAGCGAAAGCGATCGACGCGAGTTGTCGGTAAGCGTTTTGGCTCTGCGAGAAGTGCTGGCCGAAAGTCGCGCTCAGGTGCGCTTGCTTGAGGAAGAGATTTCTTTTGCGCGTCAATCCATTCGGGAGCTCGAGGCCGCTAAGGAGTCGCATCTTCGGGATTTATGCTCATTGCAGGAATCGTTGGCCGCTGTGAATGCAGACAATTGCGTCCTACGTGAGCGTCTGAAAAGGGCGTGCGCAGAAACAAGGATGACCCGCCGCCTGTTGCACCATCAGAGTATGCTCGCGGAACAACTCAAAAGACTTCTAACACGCCTCGAAGAAGGTCCATTGGTTCAGGGCTCAGAGTAAGTGACTTTCCCGCATGGGCTTCGTCAGGGCCTATAAATCCAGGCATAAGTGGCGAGTTATTTGGTACGCCAGTGTTATTCCCTTCGACTCAGCCCCCTCCGTTTGTTCGGTGCTTTGGCTCTTGTGTTGCCCGGGTAGGACTTGGCCACGGCGCTGGTCAGCCCGGGACACCGCAGCATTGCTCACATTTCCCAGTGGCAAAACAGGCATGCAGGGCGGCAAAACCTCCGCTAGAATCCCATTCCCACCACATGCAATTAACAGTCAGGGCTTCATCTTCCTGACCGAGGCCTGGACCTGCGGAGTGAACCATGAGTGCGCACGACGACCTGTTCAAAACCGACTCAACTGCCTGGGATACCGATCCCTGAGCAGTGGATGAGCCAGCAGCCAGGCCGCGGCACCTCACGCGCTCACATCAGAATCTCATCCGCCGAGGTCTATCGAGCTCAATGGGGTCGCTTTGTCGCCTGGATTGAGCAAAAGAGCATTAAATTGAGCGAAGTGGATTCAGTCGCCATCAGCGCGTTCCTGGAAAGCTTGGACAACAATCGGCCGCAGCGTGACCGCTACCGCAAGTTGATCCAGCGGGTGCTGGCCGACTTGATCAAGAACACCGCCGAAGTGGGCTTCCTGAACCCAGCCGCACAGGCAATGCGTGAAGAAGGAGCAAAATGGAAGGAAGCGGATGGAAACCTGCCTACGAGCTTTCTCAAGCGAGTTGAACGGGAGGTGTTGGCCACTCACCTGATTTCGCCGATCAGCGCGGAGAAAGAGCGTGATCAGTGGCGTGAAGCCCGGGATCGGGCCATCGTTGGATCGTGTGTGGGGGCTGGGCTCAAGGTCGCTGAAATCGTGGCTCTGACTGTTAATTGCATCGACTTGCGGGGAGACCATTGGATTACCCTGCGCGACAAACGATCGCAGTTTTCCCACCGAACTCGCCCGTTCGACTATGCCGCTCAGGCACTCACCACCTGGTTGCATCATCGCGAACGGATGGCCACCGAGGGTGATTTGCTGTTTCCCTCGGACATCAAGACCATCATCAAAAATGGCAAGCCCGTCACCAGCATCCACCCGTCCACGATCGTGCGCATCACTGAATCGGTAATGGAAGAGTCGGGGGTCAAAGCGTTACGTGGAGATGAGCATCGCGCCAGCCCGCAAACGTTGCGCAACTCGTACGCGGCCGAATTGTTCGAACAGGGAGAGTCGCCGGCGATGGTCGCCGATCGGATGGGCTTTGCTCAGATCGTTTCGGCTGAACGGTTGTTCGCGTCTTGGGAGATGTGGCGCAACAGCTGAAGAGCACAATACAGAGGAAAAGCAGTTATGCAGCAGCCCCAAACCGAGTGCTATAGAAGGGTGCCAGTGTCGCGAAGGGAAGTTATGATGGCGCAGAAACGAAAACACCGGCTCTAGGCCGGTGCGGATGTTTCGTAGGTCTTTGTGAAGGGTCGTAGGCAAGCCCATTGGAGCCCCACACCAACCTTAGGCATCAGGATATTCATGGTTGACGCACGTGTCAACCCACAGCAGGTATAGGAAATTCCTAAGGGACCAGAATGCCCAAAAGCTTGATCTATCGTCCAGTCCTAATCGACGGCCTGATAACCAACCACCGCATCGGCAGCTATGCACGGGTCTTTAATACCCGGAACGACCTTGAGTTGATGGGCGTCTACCTGTGGAACTTGAGCGTGTGTGCGGCATTGTATCCACTCGTTAGCTCCGCGGAAGTGACGCTTCGCAATGCGATCGACGCGGCGCTTACGGGAGATTTGGGCCGATTTTGGTGGAAAAAGACGAAACTCCACTACAAATCATTTGTTCCCAACACCAATGCTCCCTATCCGGTTAATTTTCTCTACGGGAATTTTGATACTGCTGCCGGGGCGGTGATCAGGGAAGCAAGAGTCCGACACAACCGAAACCGTCATACGCCGCTGCACCACGAAGTCGTTTCAAAAACAGAATTCTCCACCTGGGAGTTCATCCTTGATGCCGAGTTCATGGGGAACAATCTTATCTGGCCAAAGAATCTCGGTAAGGTTTTCACTGGGCCTTGGCCGTCGCAACAAGCGTCGACGACACTCACGTACCTGAAAGACCTGGTGACAACCGTCAGGGAGTTCCGGAACAGGTTGTTCCATCATGAACCGGCATGGAAACGCTTCGGGGTACTCAACGAAGCCGACGCTCTTGCCCACCTGGTTGAAAAAATCAGAAAAATTGAGGAATTAATTACCCTCATTTCACCTGAGAAAACCGATCTTTTGCGCAAAAACGGCATTCTGCAACGCGCATACAGTGCCTGCACGTCTGCGGAGATAAGAAGACACCAGCACGCGGGCGTTATTCATAAAGTGGCCAGTATGAGCAAGCTGGCACACGTCGTCGAGCTGGCGCATCTCAACAGTACGATGGAAAAAATCTGCATTTACGGAAAATCCAAGCGGGTGTTCACGATCAGCTAACCGGTTTGGCCACCCAGTTCGGGTGAAGGGGGCGATCGGCGCCCCCAAACGGCCACTCTCTCAAGCCAGCCCATCCCCGAAGATCACGAACGCCCGGCCGAGCCGGTGACCGGCAGATCGCCCAGCAAGTTGAGCCCGGTGGTTTTTACGAAGGTGGCGTAGTCCATCGGCCGCTCAACCCGAGTTTCAGCATTCGGGAGCACGTACGCCCAGGCGCGTTTAGACGAAGCGTCGTAAACCAGCTTGAACAAGCGCGTCGGGACCCAGACCTTGTTATCGCCGATAGTCGTGTACCCAGGGTCGAAGAGCGGCCCTGTGAACACATAGACACTACCACCAGCACGCTGGGCGAACTTGCGCACGTCGGATTCCAATTTCGACCAGGCCGTTCGGTTATTGCTGGAGTTCTGCGCGACCATATTCGACAGCGCAAAAGACTGAGCCATTGAACGGTGATCTGGTGCGTCTCCAGCTGGGCTTTGATGAAATACCCGGCAGGAGTTCATACTCAATGTTTGCTGTTGTTCTTACCTATTCATGAGCCTAGCTGCGAAATTGCACTCCACTGAGCACCTGATTGCATCGGCGCTGACCACTCGTTTGCATTGCACTTGACCAGGAGTTTGCATTCGATCTGACCACCGATTGCATCAGATTTGACCAGCACACTTAGTAACTATGATCGGCAGAGAGCTCTCGCTTGCTGCCGGTGGCGACGGGCAACAACCGGCCAAGAGCGGTCATTCGTAAACAATGGATAGACGCGACGCACTTTTTGCTCTTGTCTAACTCGGTCGGCTTGTAGACATTGGCCCGACGATGATCTATGTCATCTCAAAAGGAACAGTATTTGCGCAAAACTCTCGGAGTTTCTCTGACGAGTTCCTTCATCAACTCGCGCGCGCAGTCGTGACGAATCAGAGAGGCCGATTGCCCTGCTGACAGAGAAACGAAGTCATCGTGACCTTGTACCAGCGCCGCTCTTCCGAGATTTCCCATGAACCAGGCCTGGATAGGATAAGGCGCAATTTTTGAGCTGCAGTGACTCATCTCGGTAGTCATCCTGTTCGAAATGCTCCTCGCCAAACGCCCAGTGAAGGCTTTCGTCAGCGTCGTAGATCCCGAATGACTCTCGGAAAGGGCTTTGCGATGGGGGGAACTCGCCGCTGACTCTTTGCAGGCAAGAAACGCAGTACCTATCTGAACGCCGTGAGCCCCCAAGGCAAGGGCCGCCGCCACCCCGCGTGCATCAACTACGCCACCGGCAGCGATAACGGGGATCCCCACTTGGTCCACGACCTGGGGAATCAAGGAAAATGTGCCCGTCAGCGATTCTTCAGCCGATCTCAGGAACGACCCTTTATGACCACCGGCTTCGAATCCTGACGCAACAATGCAATCGACGCCTGCATTTTCCAATGCTTTCGCTTCCTGCGCAGTGGTCGCCGTCCCCATCGTCAAAATACCCAATGACTTGCAGGCAGCAATAATGGCGGCAGGTGGAATGCCGAAAACAAAACTGAATACGGGTGGTTTAATTTCCAGCATTGCATCTAGCTGGTCGCCCACGTCAGGGATGAAACGCTCAGGCGTGGCCGGAACTTCCTTTCCAAGTTCGGCATAATACGGACGCAAAAGCTCGCCTGCTTCATGAACGCCTTCGGGGCTTGATCCCGTCTCTTCACCGTTAGACATCCAAAGGTTGATGGCAAACGGTTTACTCGTAGCAATACGAATCTGCCGTGCCACATCAATCATTTGCGCGGGCTCGAGTGATTGCATACCAAAGGATCCTAAGCCTCCGGCATTGGATACAGTACTGACCAGTTCAACGGACGAGGGACCGCCACCAAAGGGACCTTGAATAATGGGAAACTTTATACCCAACAGTCTTGTTGCGGGCGTGTTGTACCACATCGGCATTAACTCCGTTTACTATCGAAAATGCATGCGAGGACCTGTTCAGAGGGTCACTAGCGTAGAGGAAAATCGAGACACGCCGATTTTTTGATCATCCACTTTAGAGCCAATTAATAGCTATTTCCGGCCATTTCCGGACGGGATAGACTGAAGCCCTTGAGATCTCTCGGAGCCGTAAGCAGGATATGAAGCGTGCTATTCAACGGCTTTTGCCTGGCCCGGCGGATTTTGCCAGTGTAGAGGTCACCCACTCCACGGATGGCCGACTAGGAAGGTTCAGATGAAGCTTGCACTGGTTGTTTTTGATGGTGTCCAGGCGCTGGATGTAGCAGGTCCACTCGATGTGTTTGCGGAAGCGAATTCATTCCTGCCAGAAGGTCAGCGTTATGACGTTTCAATGGTAGGGGTTCGGCCAGGAAATGTACGGTGCTCGAACGGGATGGAGATTGCCGTTCCCTATCACTATCAAAACTATCCGGGCCATTGCGACCTTCTTCTCGTGGCCGGTGGTCCCAGAATGCCGGACGCACGGCCAGAGGAAGGTTTTCTGGATTGGCTGCGGCGTCAGGCGGATGGATCTCGACGATTTGGATCGGTGTGCAATGGAGCATTTCTATTAGGTCATGCCGGCTTGCTTGATGGACGCGAAGTGACCGCACACTGGAATGATGTTCGGCGGCTTGAAGATCAATTCCCTCTTACCTTGATCCGGCCCGACAAAATCTTCGTACGCGATGGAAATCTTTTTACCTCTGCTGGCGTATCGGCAGGCATTGATTTGTGCCTGTCTCTGGTCGCTGAAGACTGGGGTAACGAACTGGCGGTAACCGTCGCAAAACGCCTGGTTGTGTACATCCACAGAGAGGGTGGACAGTCACAATCGAGCCCATTCCTGGCCTTGCGCCCCGAAGAGGACTCCATCGTCACTACGGTGATGCGCTATGTGACCGAGCACATCGGTGAAGCGTTCTCGATGGAGCAACTGGCGGATGCCGTATCGGTGAGCCGTCGTACTTTTTCGAGAATTTTTTCCAAATACGCGGCTGTCACGCCTGCAGTTTTCGTCGAACAGGTGCGGGTTGACCACGCTCGAAAAATGCTTGAAGAAACGGACGTCCCCCTAAAAACGATTGCATTCAACTGTGGTTTTCATAACTCAACACATATGCGCATGATTTTTTCACGACGGTTGAATACCACACCGAAAGAATACCGGAGCCACTTCAGAAGTACCGAGAAAAGCGCAAAAACAATAAACAAGGAAGTCTCGCAGGCGATCAACCACACCACGAAAAAATCGAGGCAGCATAGAGTAGCCATCGCGAGCAGATAATCTTCCATCTGGCAGCGCTCGATACACAACAATGGCACCGACGCTCGTTCACATCAAGTTTATAAAGCATCGTTTTTTAGCCAGATTCAATCACTTTTTGGTCAAGTGCGAGCAGGTCTTGTTCGGGCGGACGCTTGGCCGAAAATCGCCTTTTATTGGCCTTGAACAGCAATACCTACAACCATTCTGAAGTTACTTTTTCGTTAGCATTGCTTTAACAGTTCGAGAGCAGAGAAACGAGGAGTCACGATGCAAAGCCAAAAAACTTCAGTCTTATATGGTGGAAACGCCTCCTATGTTGAAGAGTTATATGAGCAGTTTCTCGGTGACTCCTTAGCCGTTTCAGATCAATGGCGCACCTATTTCGAATCACTTCGGCTGCCCCTTGGGGATGGCGAGCGTCACATAGACGACATCGCGCACGCACCGATAGTCGAGCAATTTATGCAACTTGGGCAACGCACCGGGCGCAGGGTGTTGCCGGTAGCTGCGCAAGACCTGGAAACTGCTCGCCGACAGTTGTCAGCTCAATCATTAATAGCAGCCTTTCGAATGGTCGGCGCACGTCGGGCCGACCTTGATCCTCTGCGATGGGCTCCATCACCTCCCATCCCGGAGCTGTCGCCGGTGTTTCACGGATTGGAAAGCGCCGACCTGGCAAAAAAGATCGAGCTGCCAGGCAATCAATTCTGGAACGGCGAAGCGTCTATTGCTGATCTGGTATCCGCATTAGAGGCAACGTATTGCGGAACGTTAGGCACAGAGTTCATGTACCTGAGCGACCCATTGCAACGCGATTGGTGGCAGAGCCGTCTTGAGTCCACACGATCAAAGCCGGCGCTCGGTTCCGAGAAAAAACTTCGCATTCTTGAGCGCCTTTCGGCGGCGGAAGGGTTCGAAAAATATCTACATATCCGCTATACCGGTCAAAAGCGATTTTCACTGGAGGGCGGTGAATCCTTGATCGTCCTTCTGGATGAGCTCATCAGCCATGGTGCAAAAAATGGTGTCCGTCATGTCGTCATGGGCATGGCTCACCGAGGTCGTTTAAATGTTCTGGTGAACACGGTTGGCAAGCCGCCGGCTTATCTGTTCGATGAGTTTGATAACAAGGCTGCTACTGTTTTGCCGGCGGGCGATGTGAAGTACCACAAGGGATTCACTGGAAACATCGAGACGCAAAACGGTCCGGTGAAAGTCGTCCTGGCCTTCAACCCTTCTCACCTGGAGATCGTTAATCCGGTTGTTCAAGGAATGGCTCGCGCTCAAAGCGAGCAGTACGAAGCCTCTCAGCGTGGCGCCGTACTGCCGGTGGAGATCCATGGCGATGCGGCTATTTCCGGACAGGGTGTCGTCATGGAAACCCTGAGCCTGAGTTACACCAAGGGGTACGGCACCGGCGGAACAGTGCATATCGTGGTGAACAATCAGATTGGCTTTACCACCTCTGATCCACAGGAAACCCGATCCTCATTTTTCTGCACCGACATTGCAAAAATGATTGAGGCACCGGTCTTGCACGTGAACGGGGATGATCCTGAGGCCGTTGTCCATGCGGTACAACTCGCACTCGATTTCCGCAAAGAGTTTGGCAGAAGCGTCGTCATCGACCTGGTTTGCTTCAGGCGCCACGGCCATCAGGAACAAGACACACCCAACATGACTCAGCCGCTGATGTACCGATCGATCGGTGCCCATCCGGGCATACGTCAAATCTATGCAAATAAACTGGTCGCTTCAGGGCTGGTCACCGACGAGCAGGTTTCGTCCATCGCGCAGGCTTACCGCGACGGCCTAGAAAACGCTCAGTCTGACGCGATAAATGAAAGCAGCGAAAACACCTCCCTGGCCGTGGATACGGCGCAACACCACTCACACAGTCCCGACACCGGCTTTTACTCGGCACCCACACTGGAACAAATCAAAGCGCTGGCGGCCGGTATCTCCGATCTTCCTGCAGATCTCAAATTGCACCCTCTTGTTTCCAAGGTCATCAACGGCCGGAAAGAGATGGCGATAGGTGCAAAACCGTTGGATTGGGGCATGGGAGAACACCTTGCGTTTGCATCAGTGTTGGCTGCAGGTGTCGATGTCAGGCTCAGTGGAGAGGATTGCGAGCGAGGCACTTTCAGCCATCGGCACGCCGTTTTGAATCCGCAGAATCGTGAAGTACGTGGGCAGGGTAAATATCGGCCTTTGGATCATGTGGCCCCAGGGCAGCAGGGAGATTTTACGGTCATCAACTCGGTTTTGTCCGAAGCCGCGGTCTTGGCCTTTGAATACGGTTACACCATTGCTCGTCCTGACGCATTTGTTCTGTGGGAAGCTCAATTCGGAGATTTTGCCAACGGCGCGCAGGTCGTCACCGATCAGTTCATTGCCGCTGGCGCCGCCAAATGGGGCCAGCACAGTGCATTGACCCTGTTGCTGCCTCACGGGCAAGAAGGTACGGGCCCGGAACACGCTTCAGCCAGACTGGAGCGATACCTGCAACTGTGTGCGCAAGACAATATGCGAGTTTGTCAGCCTACGACGCCGGTTCAGTTTTTCCATTTGCTACGACGTCAGGCTTTGCATTCCGCACCCCGGCCATTGATTGTGATGACCCCGAAATCTTTGCTGCGGCATCCAGATGCTGTGAACGATCTAGAAGAGTTCACCAAGGGATCTTTTCAGGAGGTTATGGGAGAGAGGTTTACCACTCTTGCGCAAGATCAAAAGGTGACCCGTGTGATCGCCTGCTCGGGAAAAATCTACTATGAGCTGTTGGCACACCGTAGCGCTGTCAATGCTGAACATATCGCTTTGGTCCGCCTGGAGCAGCTCTTTCCTTTTCCTTCCGAGGCGTTGGCTAATGAACTTGGTCGTTACAAAAATTTGAAGTCGGTGGTCTGGTGCCAGGAGGAATCTCGTAATCAGGGTGCGTGGAAATTTGTCGATGATTATCTGCGCGACATTACCCCTGAGTCGGCCTCGCTTCGTTACGCAGGACCACCACCGGGTGCGTCCACGGCACCAGGTAATATGACGATGCACGTTGAGCAACAACACCTGGTCATTCAAAGCGCGTTCTCTTAGGGGACGACTTCTGCTCCCTCTCGTCGCCATCCTGGTGTCGAGAGGGAAAGAAAGGCGTGGCCGGAGGTGATCAACGCGTCAGTTGAATGTGCTGACATTCAAAACAGATAGGAGTTGATCTATGCGCATCGCCTTGCTGTCAGATATCCACTTATCCGTCGACGCGTTACCTTTTCCCGATGTGGATGCCGATATTGTAGTCCTCGCTGGAGACATCTCCCGCCCGGCTACGGCCATTGAGTGGGCCAAATCATGCCCTGTTCCGGTCGTGTACGTGGCAGGGAATCACGAGTTTTATGGCAGTGACTTGATCTCTACCCACGAGCACTTGAACAGGTTGTCGCAAGGCACACAGATCCACGTATTAGAACGTTCAGAGTACGTCCACAACGGCGTGCGTTTTTTGGGTTGCACCCTGTGGTCTGACTATCGTCTTTTCGATTCTGCAGAGGATCGGGCACAGGGTATTGATCTGGCGACGAAGGTCATTCGGGACTTCACCCACATAAAAATCTCGCCCGATTTTCAAGACCTGTTCAGTCCGGCAATTTCCCAACTCATATTTTTACAAACAGTCGCCTGGCTGGAAGACTGCTTCACCCACAACAGCGCCATTCCTACTGTGGTGATTTCCCATTTCGCACCGACACGGTTGAGCATAAGTCCGCTTTTCAGGCGTTCTTCGATTAACTCGAGCTTTGTTTCAGACCTCGAAGACCGGATCAAAAACTGGCAGCCAGCACTTTGGCTACATGGTCACACCCACGGGAGCTTTGACTATCGGGTGGGTAACACGCGCGTCATTTGCAATGCACGCGGCTATGCAAAAAACGGCGTTAATGAAAACCCTGATTTTGATGACTCGTACGTGATTAATCTGGATATTTGAAGATAAGGGGACAGATCTATTTTTATTCTAATCAGCTTCCCGTAGCCGTCGTTGGGTAAACTGCGGCCGGTCATGACTGACCAAAAGTCGACCCGAATCCAATGAGCTCGACCGGCAGAGAACGGTCCAGAGTGTGTAAAAACGCCTTCGCGAACACTTGCTATGATTTCTGAGGATTTCATCGCAGGGATCGCCCATGAAGCGCTTTATCCAAGGTGAACATCGAGGCCAAGGCACCTTACTTCCC
>LNAP01002292.1_pt1 | contig 19327 bp, 13 predicted proteins | sample 602601 | NCBI WGS metagenome assembly LNAP01 (sample SAMN02440304, study PRJNA202911) | soil metagenome | biome: Subtropical and temperate rainforests or woodlands; isolation source: soil samples (1 kg each in a 20% v/v slurry with milli Q water) were... ...
TCGACTTCTTCAATCGCGATCCCGTCGTCCACACTTGGACCTACAAACTTGACAAGGCCGCTTGATATGATTCGAATTTCAAAATCGCTGATCTAGTGATGCAAATCCCGCGACTGCGGCTGCGATGACAAGAAACTGGTATAGAAACGCATCGAAACTTCTTTTCTTTGAGTGGCAATTTATTACCCTTGTCAGCTCAGCTAGAAACTCAGCAACCCGCTTTTGATGGACCTCTTCTGCCATTACTCCGCCTCCCTCAGACATTCACAACCAACACTACGCTGAAGACCCGGTTATTGCCCAGAAGAAGACGGTCTGGAATAGTACACGCTCTAGGAGAGCCCCCTTGGGGCCTTTGCATTGAGCCATTATGCGAGGGACTATGTGGTACCTGGTATTAGCTGTCGTTTTAGCCGCGGTCGCGCTGCTCGTGTATCTGCACTTCTCTCGTCGAATCGAGTCTCGTCGAATCGAGCCTGTCGCCGACGACCTCACCGCGCCGCCCGCTCCACCCCTCGTCTCCGAGGAGGAAGTTTGGAAAGAGCGGATCAGAAAAAACAAGGAAATTTACGCGCAGACACCACGCTCTGATGAGGCGCGCCAAGCGTCGGATGCCGACAATCGCCTGGAGGCTATTCGTGAGGCCAATGCAAAATGGCGTATAGAGAGGAATACAGACGTGCAAAGCAAGCCGGGCAAACGAGAAAAGGAAAAGACCACGAAAGAACTTATCCAGAGTGCGAAGGATCAAGCTGAGGCATGGCGTAAAGTTGCGAAGATGAAATATGACGGACGCCGAGGAAGATAATTATTCCTTAGTTTGGCCAGGGCGCACTTGAGGTTTGGCTGAAGTGGAAATTCCCGCCTGGCTGTTATGGAACTGTCATAAATTTCGAGTGTGCCGGCCAGCACGAAGCGCTTCCCTTGTGCTCATTTTTCAGGTTTGATAAGTGGCGGAGCAGAAGCGCGGCCGACTGCTTCTAGCAGCTAGCCGCGCTCCACTCCCGCTACAGGGTGCTAACTAGGCCCTTCCACCTGAGGAACGCCAAGATAGCCAGCCCCGCATGCAGGAGACAATGTACAAGTTCGTACATGGACACCTCCTTGTATAGGACGAGATGAAAGCCTGTCGTTCGAGCGGCAGGCTTTCTTATTGCGCTCTCATCCATTGGCGCGATTCAAGCGTCGACTAAGGATATTTCAAACGTATGACGTCATCGACCTAACAGACATATTTCACGGGTCATGACTGTCCGATCACGTGGCGAGCATCGAATCCTGGGCCAAGTCCCCCGCGAAAAGGCGGGGCAAATCAGGCCCGGTCAGCTGCCATGAGTCCTTACCTTGCGCTCATGTGGAATTCGTTCAGGCCGCCGTTCGGAATTGAGGCTAGCCGGTGTTTTCCTGATGCCACGCGCCGCCGAGATCGTAAAGAACACCCCGCCGCTCCTTACTGAGCAAAAAGCTAACGGCGCTAATCTGGCGCTCCGATTTTATCAGCTCATCGCTATTGATGGCCCGTTGCCGAGCAGCGACACCCACCGGGTTGAAAATGCTATCTGCTCAAGAAACGATTTGCTTAGGTTCGAAGGTCTATCATACCCCTCTGAAGGGGCTAATTTACACGTTTTTTTACACGCCCCCTTATGATACAGAAATTTATATAATAATTTCAAATGGATATGGATGTACATAAAGGACTTAAAATCCCTCGATGGCAACGTCGTGTGGGTTCGAGTCCCACCGCCCGCACCACAGTCCGAGATGGGTTGATGCTCGCAAGCAATCGCCGCTTCCATCCGTTCGATTGCGTCTGACCTGTCGGACGTCCTTAGAACCGGACGAGCAGGTTGCCCCTGATCGAATGATCCTGGGCAGATTCGGCAAGCTGACCGACATAGGAAACGCCGACGGTGGCCTGGGGCGTGACGGGCAAGTCGAATCCGGCTTCAACCAGCGCGGCGTCTTCCGCGAGCGGCACGCCGGCAATGGTGAATGCCGCGCCAGTGCCCTGGAACGCAAGCGCGGCGGAAGGCGCCACGTCGCCGAACGCATGCTGCCATCCGACTGAAGCGCGCGGTATCAGCACCGCTCCATTCGGCAGATGGTAGTTGGCTGCCACTCGGGCGCCGAGCGTGGAATAGCCGACATCGTCGCTGCCGTGAAATCCGGCGAGCGCGGCGCTGCCGCTGCCACCGGTCTCATTGAAGCCGTCGGTGCTCAGATGCACCCAGGCGAGACCAGCGAAAGGCTCGGCCGCAATAGCGCCGAGCGCGATGCCATAGCCGACTTCGCCAAAGACTTGAGCCGTGCTGGCGTCATAGCGCGCGCTGGCGCTGTCGATGAAGCCGGGGAATAGAATCGTGCGGCTGGTGTCAATCCTGCTCCAGTTCATGGTCGCGCCGGAACGGAGATTCCACGAGCCGTAATTCGCACCCGCATAGGCGGCAAGGTGCGTTGTATCGATCGTGGCGAAGCTCGCACGCGAGCCGACGCTTGCGTTCGAATTGGTGTAGCCGCCGGCGATACCCGCGCGCCAATGGTTGCCTAAGCGGGTATCGATGCCGGAGAAAAAGCCGCCGAGATCCCGGCTTAAGCCTGCGGCATTCTGGTCGCCGTTGATCTTGCCCCATGCGCCGACACCTTGTGTCCACCAGGCGGTCTCGGGTTCGCGCGAGGCGAGCGGCGGCGCCTTGGCCGGGAACGCTGTCCTGCGCGCATCGGCATACGCGAGGGGGGACTCGGCAGGAGCAAAGCGATCCGCAAAGCCGAGTGCGGGCCCCGCATAGGCCACCGCCGGTCCGCCACCGCCGAGCGAGGCCATAGGTCCTGTCGCGCCGCCAAAGGACGCCTGACGCAACCGCCCAAGCACTGCTTGTCGGGCAAAGCGACTATCATCGAGCATGACCGTCCGCGTGCTCGCATGAATCTCGCCCGAGAGCGCATCGAACGCTTGCTGGGAACCCGCCACCGAGGTCTGCGTCAGGACCGCCTGAAGCGCGGGATTGCCCGCCGGAAGCGCGCCAAGCGCGGCGGCGACGTTCGCCTGGTTCGGCGTCACGGCCGTGCTGATAAAGGCGCGCGTCTGTTGCAGGCTGAGCAGCACCGAGGTCGGCGTGTAGCTCAGCTCCGGGCTGAGGAATACAAAGCTAGGCGTGACAACGTTCGCGAACGTGCCGCTCACTCCCTGCTGCGCAGTCATGATCGTGTAGGTGAGATTGGGCGTGGGCGCGCCGGACACTTGAACGGTCCCGCCCGCCAGCGTCGCGAGACCGCTCGCCGCAATCAGGCCTGACTGTCCGGCCGCATTGACGTCCACGCCAAACACCGAGCCTGCGGCAAAGCCGACATTGCCGGTTACGTTCAATGTGGAATTACCCGGCGCGACGGTGCCGCCGCTGGCGACGGCCAGGCCGCCGATGGTCCCGTTGCCTGTCAGTGTGCCGCCGCTATTGGCGAACACCGTCGAAGCCAGTGAGCCGCTTACATTCAAAACACCGGCGTCGATGTTGGTCGGACCCGTATAGGTACTGTCGCCTGCGAGGCCAAGCGTGCCGCCGCCGACCTTGCTCAGTCCTCCAGTCCCACTGATGACGCCCGAGAATTCCGTCGAGGTCCCGTCAGTCCCGCTGGTCAGCGTTGCCGATCCCAGCGCCACCCCTCCGCTGCCGGAGAGCGAGCCGATCGTTTGACTGAAGTTGTTGAGGTCGAGCGCGCCGCCGCTTGCGATCGTGAAGGCGCTGCCCGGCGAAAAGACATTTGCAGCCCCGGCCTGAAGTGTTCCCGCGTTGACTGTCGTTGCGCCCGAGTAACTACTCAGCCCGGTGAACGTCAGAACGCCGGCGCCGTTCTTGATGAAATCGCCGGCGCCGCTGATGGGTCCTCCGAGCGTCGCGTTGTTCCCGTTGGTATCGAAGATGCCGCCGCCAGCGTTTAAACTTATTGCGCGGCTGGTGCTAAATCCTCCAAGGAACTGCAACGCGCCTCCATCGAAGGTGAGGCCCCCTGTTGGCGCCCCCAGATTATTGTCCGCTGTCACCTGGAGGATGCCGGCGTTCAGGAAAGTTCCGCCTGCATAAGTATTGATACCGGAGAGAGCCAGCGTTCCCGCGCCGGTCTTTACGATGGCACCATTGCCCGACAGCACGCCGCTCAACGTCGCGCTCAGACCATTGGTGTCGATGGCCGAGAGCGTGCCGGCAACGAGAGCGAACCTGATATTGCTGAGCAGGTTGGATCCCAGCACCTGAATGGTGCCACCGCCCAGATTGAATTGATAGGCGCCGGCGCACGTCGTGATCGGATTCGTGCCGCCGATTTGCAGCGTGCCGCCGTCGAGATTGTAGGTTGCCGCGCCGGCGCCAAATCGGATCGGTCCGCCGGACAGCGTCAAGGTGCCGCCCGTCTGATTGACGGTGCCGGTCGAACCGGCGAACTGCGCGATATTCATCCCGGCCGTGAGCGTCGCCGTGCCGCCGCTCAAATTATATTCGCCGGTGCCGGCCTGACCGATTCTGATCAGCGCATTTGGACCGGCCGTAGTGAACGTGCCGCCGCTTTGGTTGAAGTAACCAAATCCTCCGGCGAGATTGCCGAAACTCGCTCCATTGCTTCCGATCTGGAGGCTGCCGTCGATCAAATTGTAGGTGCCGGTACCAACGGGACTGGGGACATCTATATTGGTACCAAATAGCGCGCCGTTGTTGAGGAGGTTCAGGACGACCTGCGAGTTCGCACCGTCCTGTGTGATCGTTCCCACGGCACCGCCGTTACCGACATACATCTGGCCGGTCGCGGTGAAGCTGGCGTTGTCCGAGACATGCAGTACACCGACGCCGCCGACACCGTCACCGAGATAGACGGTCCCGCTGCCCCCAGCCATCGTCAGGGCGGCATTGCCCGACAGGTTATAAGTGCCATTGCCGCCGGCAACGCCGATCTGGAGGGCCCCGTTGGGTGAATTCACGGTTCCACCGCTTTGATTGAACGTGCCCGTACCGCCATTACGCCCGAGGTCGAATACCAGATAGTTCCCATTTGCTTCGGTGGACGTGATCGTCCCGCCGGTCATTGCAACCGTCCCGCTGCTGCCCGCGCCGAAGCCGACCATGAAGCGCGCGACGCCCGTCGTCGGCACGAAATTGAGATTCGTGCCTGCCCCGACGGTCAGATGTCCGACAGAGCCATTACCTACCGAGAAACTCGGTGCCAGGCCGAAGTTAAGGTTGAGCGGGGATGCTTGGCCAGGCCACACGAGCCCCGTATCCGCTGTGATGGGCGATGGAGCCAGGATATTGATCGTGGCCGGTTGGCTCGTCGTGATCGCTTGTTGGACCGCGGCGTCAAATTCCGACTGGTTGGTGACGGTCTGGGCCGCGGCCGGCGAGACCCCTGCGAGCATAGCTCCAATAAGAGCCAGTGAAAGTTCCCCAGGCACCACTCGATGCACCGACATCCGGTGCACTCGCAGCAGCAGCCACAATCGATTGCGCGCTTCGCTCTCGCCGAATATCGGATCGGACATGGCGCGCCCCTGCATTTGGCGGGAGCGAACCACTCACCGTCATCGTCATCGACGACAGCCATCGATAAGGTAGAATCAGAATGCGCTTTTTTTCTGGATTCCTTTGGTCAAAATTGCTCAGTTCCAGCAGGATGCGTTGCTCCACGCAGCGTTAGGTTAATCAAAAATAATCGTTCTCAAACTCGATGCTGTCGCGGCAAAAGTTTTTTTGGACCATCGAAGATGGATTGAAAATCACGTCCGCAGGATTGTTCCACGACATCTCGGCACGAACGAAGTCGCTGAAGTTCAACTTGAAAATGGTTGCGGTTCCTCATTGGAAATATCTCCATGCCATCCTTCGAACAAGTCAGCATCTCACCAACCCTCACCTTCGACGCCCTCGTCGACGGCGACCCCGGCGCGCCACTCGTGCTCCTGCTGCATGGCTTTGCCGAATCTATGCATTGCTGGCGTACGCAAGTTGAGGCACTCGCGGCCGCCGGTTATCGCGCCGTGGCGCCGGGCCAGCGTGGTTATTCGGCGGGCGCGCGGCCGGATACTGCCGACACGGCGAACTATCATATCCATCGGCTGATGGACGATGCGATGGCGATCGTCGCCGCCTCCGGCTATGGCGACCGCCGCTTCCATCTGGTCGGCCACGACTGGGGCGGCAGTATCGCCTGGGCGCTTGCCGATCGTTTTCAGCCGCGGCTGGCCTCGCTCACCATTCTCTCGCGGCCGCACCCGAACGCTTTCAATCGGGCGCTGCAGATGCCGGACGGCGATCAGGCGCACCGGTCGCGGCACCACACGGCGTTTCTCGAACCGGATGCCGTCGATGTGGTGCTTGCCGATAACGCAAGATGGCTGCGCGAGCGGCTGGCCGCAGGCGGCGTTCCCGCCGCCGCGATCGCCGAACATCTGGCCGTGCTCGGCAACAAGGAGGCAATGGACGCGGCGCTGGCCTGGTACCGCGCGCGGGGCGCGATCCGCGGCCCGCTCGGCCCGATCCGGGTGCCGACGCTCTATATCTGGGGTGACGCCGACGACACTGTCGGCCGGGTTGCCGCCGAGGGTACGGAGGATTTCATTGCTGCGCCCTATCGCTTCGAAATCCTGCCCGGCGTCGGTCATTTTGCGGCGGACCAGACGCCGGAACGCGTCAGCGAGTTATTGCTTCAACACGTCGTGAACTATCCGGTTTAATGGCCCGTGCTGCATTGCGGAACTTCGCGGCGCCGCAAATGTTGTCCTGCAGCAATTGGAGCATGACGACATGGCCAGCGACAATCACGGCGATCAGCGCGCGGCACCTGAACGCAAACCCATCAAGGACGGCCGTCCCTCGACGCGGCCGCCACAGCAAAGCGGCCCGCCGATTCTAAACGACGGGCCGGAATTGCTTCGCAGCAGTCATTGCTGATCGCCGAGCAGTTTCACTCTGACTTTTCGACGTTCCAGAAGATCGGCGTTGCCGGACCGTCGAGCACGCCGGTGATCGATTTCCGCCAAGCGCTCGGTATCAGGTATTGGCCGAGCGGGATGTAGATCACCTGATCATAATTCTCCCGCTGGATGTCGGCGGCGATCTTCTTCTGCTCGTCAAGCGAGGAGGCACGCGCGAAAGCATCGCGCAATTGCTCGATCTTGGCGTCTTCGGGCCAGCCGAACCAGCCGCCATTCTTGCCTCGGCCGCCGACCGAGACGTTGGCCACGGGGTTGGCGACGTCGGCGCTGACCCAGTTGGTGAAGAACATGTTCCAGCCGCCTTCCTTCGGCGGCTTCTGGCTGGCGCGGCGGGTCACGACGGTCTGCCAGTCGGTCGCCTGCACATCGACCTTGAAGCCGGCTTCGCGCAGCATCTGCGCAGCCACGATCGGCTGCGCCTTCAGCGTGACGACATCGCCCGGCGCCATCAACGCCACCGGCGTGCCATCATAGCCGGATTCAGCGAGCAGCTTCTTGGCTTCCGCCATGCCGTTGCCCTTGACCAGCGTCTCCGAGCCGACGTCGCTGGCGAGCGGGGTACCGCAGATAAACACCGCGCCGCAGACCTTGTAATATTTGGGATTGCCGACCAGCGCATCGAGAACAGGCTTCTGGCTCATGGCCAGGAACGCAGCACGGCGCACCTTGACGTTGTCAAAGGGCGGATACAGGAAGTTCATGCGCCCGAGCGTCTGGAAACCGAACTTGTTCAAGGTCTCGACCTTGATGTTCTTGTCGCCCTCCAGCGCCGGGAGGAGATCGAAGGAGGGATTTTCCAGGAAATCGATATCGCCGGACTGCAGCGCGTTCACCGCAGTCTGCGCATCGGGCATCGTCACCCACTCGACGCGGTCGACCTTCACCACCTTGCCGCCGGAGGTCCAGCTTGGCGCTTCCTTGCGCGGCACATAGTCGGTGTTCTTTTCATAGACGGCTTTCACGCCCGGCTGGAACTCGGCCTGCACGAATTTGAACGGGCCCGATCCGATCTGTTCGGCAATGGCCTTGCCGGGAGGCGTCTCGGCCAGACGCTTCGGCATCATGAACGGCACCAGCGACGACGGCTTGCCGATCGACTCCAGCACCAGCCCATAGGGCTCTTTCAGTTTCAGCGTGATGGTCTTGGCATCGGTGGCCTCCAAGCTGGCGGTGAAGTCCATCAGCTTCTGGCCCATGCCGTCGTTCTTGCCCCAGCGCTTCAGCGAGGCCACGCAATCTTCCGCGGTCACCGGCGTGCCGTCGTGCCACTTCAAGCCGTCGCGCAAAGTGAAAGTGTAAGTCAGTTTGTCGTCGCTGACTTTCCAGTCCGCCATCTGCGGCTGGATCTTGAAATTGGCATCGGTCGCCAGCAGCGTGTCATAGACCATGTAGCCGTGATCGCGCGTGATGTACGCAGTCGTGAGACCGGGATCGATCACGCGCAGATCGGAATGCATCACCGCGGTGATGGTCTTCCCGGCAGCCATTGCCTGTGATGTCAGCGCCGCCGAGAGCGCGAGGACCGAAAGGGTCGACGCTATACTGGGACGCTTCCAGCGCGAGATGTGGAACATTCGATCTCTCCTGACTTGAAACTGGTCAAAGCCCGATGATTCATTGTGCATGCGGTCCGTTATTTAGGCGAACTAACACGCTGTAAATCCTTGGCATTTGAGACTTGCACCAAGCGTGTTGCGCGTCAATCGTGATTTGACGCATTGCCCGGCGCCGGTGCTTGGCGAATGTTTCACTTTACAAATTCACCGCCGATCATTCTCGTAGGCACCTCGCCACCTTGCAAGATCCCATTCCAGACGAAGAGTGCCGCCCCATGAATCCTGCCAATCTTCCCTTTGATTCCGAGGCCATGCTGCAGGGACTGCGCGGCTGGGTGGAATGTGAAAGTCCGACCTGGGATGCCGGCGCGGTCGAGCGCATGCTCGACGTCGCCGCGCGCGACATGGCGATCATGGGTGCGACCATCGAACGCATCGCCGGACGGCAGGGGTTTGGCGGCTGCGTCCGCGCGCGCTTTCCGCATCCCAAGCAGGGCGAGCCGGGAATCCTGATCGCCGGCCATCTCGACACTGTCCATCCCGTCGGCACGCTTGAAAAACTCAAATGGCGGCGCGAAGGCAACAAATGCTTCGGGCCTGGCATCTTCGACATGAAGGGCGGCAACTACCTATCGCTGGAAGCGATCCGGCAACTGGCACGCGCCTCGTTCACCACGCCGCTGCCGATCACCGTGCTGTTCACGCCTGACGAGGAAGTCGGCACGCCGTCGACCCGCGACATCATCGAAGCCGAAGCGGCGCGCAACAAATATGTGCTGGTGCCCGAGCCCGGCCGGGCCAATAACGGCGTCGTCACCGGGCGTTACGCCATCGCGCGGTTCAACCTGGAAGCCGTCGGCAAGCCGAGCCATGCCGGCGCCACGCTCTCCTCGGGCCGCTCCGCGATCCGCGAAATGGCACGCCAGATCATCGCCATCGACGGCATGACCACGGAAGACTGCACGTTTAGCGTCGGCATCGTGCATGGCGGGCAATGGGTCAATTGCGTCGCCACCACCTGCACCGGCGAAGCGCTGAGCATGGCCAAGCGCCAGGCCGATCTCGATCGCGGTGTCGAGCGGATGCTGGCGCTGTCGGGCACCGCCAATGACGTGACCTTCAAGGTGATGCGGGGCGTGACGCGGCCGGTATGGGAGCCCGATGCGGGCACCATGGCGCTGTATGAAAAGGCGTGCAATGTCGCCAAACAAATGGGCGTAGAACTGCCCCACGGCAGCGCCGGCGGCGGCTCCGACGGCAATTTCACCGGCGCGATGGGCATACCGACGCTCGACGGATTGGGTGTCCGCGGCGCCGATGCGCATACGCTGAACGAACATATCGAAATCGACAGCCTCGCCGAGCGCGGCCGCCTGATGGCGGGCCTGCTGGCGACGCTGGAGTGAGGCTAAGCCGTAATTCCGGGGCGATGCCACCGGGTCCGCGCAAAGCGCGGCCCCGATGACAGGCTCCGCATCGAGCCCGGAATCTCGAGATTCCGGGTCCGGTGCTGACGCACCATCCGGAATGACGAAGAGGCTGCAATGGCATAGGATTTGCTCGCGTAATACCTACGGGCGGGAACATAATCCGCGACGATCCAGGCCGATAATCAAGGCTTATGGGTTGGCGCATAACCTGATGGATAACGATGCTCGGATATCTGCTTCGCCGCATCCTTGCTGCCATTCCCGTGATGGGCGTGGTGGCGCTGTTCGTGTTCTTGCTGCTGCGGCTGACGCCGGGAGATCCCGCGGCGATCCTGGCCGGCGACAACGCGTCACCTGAGCAGCTCGAGCGCATCCGCACCTCGCTCGGTCTGAACGAGCCGCTCTACACGCAATTCTTTGCCTGGATCGTCAAGCTGCTGCATGGCGACCTCGGCGTGTCGCTGATCTCGAACGTGCCGGTGTTGAAGATGATCAGCCAGCGCGTCGAGCCGTCGATCTCGATTGCGGTGTCGACCATCATTCTCGCCATCGTCGTCGCGGTGCCGCTTGGGGTAATCGCGGCGTGGAAACACGGCACCTGGATCGACCGCTTCGTGATGGGATTGTCGGTGGTCGGCTTCTCGGTGCCGGTATTCGTGATCGGCTATGTGTTGATCCAGATCTTCGCGATCGAGCTACGCTGGCTGCCGGTGCAGGGTTTTCGCAGTATCACCGCGGGCTTCGGACCGTTCTTCGACCGCATCATCCTGCCGACCTGCACGCTGTCCTTTATCTATATCGCCCTGATCGCACGCATGACGCGGGCGGCAATGCTGGATGTGCTCGGCGAGGATTACGTGCGTACTGCGCGCGCCAAGGGAATCGGCGAGAGCGGCGTCTTGCTGCGTCACGCGCTACGCAACGCCGCCGTCCCGGTCATCACCGTGATCGGAACCGGATTCGCGCTGTTGATATCGGGCGTCGTCGTCACCGAGAGCGTGTTCAACCTGCCCGGTATCGGACGGCTCACTGTCGACGCGGTGCTGGCGCGCGACTATCCGGTGATCCAGGCGATGATCCTGCTGACATCGGGCATCTACGTCGCCGTGAACCTTTTGATCGACCTCGCCTACACCTTGCTTGACCCGAGGATCCGGTACTGATGGCGATCGAAACCCTCCCCGAACCGTCAATCCCGATCACCACGCCGTTCCGGCCGCGGTTCAGCTTCCTGACGGCAACCCCGATCATCGCCGCCGCCACGATCTGCCTTTCGCTGGTGATCCTGTCCGCGATCCTCGCGCCCTGGCTGTCGCCGCATGACCCGCTGCTGCTCGCGCCGGCGCAGCGCCTGAAACCCGCAAGCGCCGAGTTCCTGCTCGGTACCGACGCGTATGGCCGCGACGTGCTATCGCGGATTCTCTACGGCGGCCGGATCTCGCTGCTGATCGGCCTTGGCGCGGCCGTATTCTCGATCGGCATCGGGTTGGTGATAGGCCTCGTCTCCGGCTTCTTCAAATGGGTCGACGCCGTCATGATGCGTGTGATGGACGGGCTGATGGCGATCCCGAGCATCCTGCTGGCGATCGCGGTGGTCTCGCTGTCCGGCGCCAGCCTGATGACGGTGCTGATCGCGATCACCATTCCGGAAATTCCGCGCGTGGCGCGGCTGGTGCGCTCGGTCGTGCTCTCAGCGCGCGAGGAGCCCTATGTGGAAGCCGCGATTTCGGTCGGCTCCAGCCTGCCGAAGATCATGTGGCGGCATCTGATGCCGAACACGATCGCGCCGCTGATCGTGCAAGGCACCTATGTGTGCGCGTCCGCCGTTCTCACCGAGGCGATCCTGTCATTCCTCGGCGCGGGCATCAGCCCGGAGACACCGACCTGGGGCAACATCATGGCCGAAGGCCGCGCCTTCTTTCAGATCAAGCCGTCGCTGATCTTCTGGCCGGGACTGTTGCTCTCGATCGCGATCCTCAGCGTCAACCTGATCGGCGACGCCGCGCGCGACTCGCTCGATCCCCGGATGAAACAGCGGGAGGGCGGCAAGTGAACGCGACTCCCAACACAAACGCCGTGGTCCTCGACATCGACAATCTCGTGGTCGGCCTCGGCAAGAATCCACGCAACGAGCGGGTCATTGACGGCGTCTCCTTGCAGGTGCGCGAAGGGGAAACGCTGTGCCTGGTCGGCGAAAGCGGATCGGGCAAGTCGGTCACGTCGCTGACCGTGATGGGACTGTTGCAGAAGGGCTCGCTGGTGCCATCAGGCGGCAGCATCAAACTGGTCGGCGAGGAACTCCTCACCGCCAGCGACCGGCGGCTGCGCCAGTTGCGCGCAACCAGAATGGCGATGATCTTCCAGGAGCCGATGACGGCGCTCAATCCGGTGGTGCCGGTCGGCCGCCAGATCGACGAAGTGCTGCGCGTTCACACCGATCTCGACGCCCGCGCCCGGCGCAAGCGCATCCTTGCGATGATGGAACAGGTGCGGCTGCCCGACGTCGAGCGCATCTTTGCGTCCTATCCGCACCGCCTGTCGGGCGGCCAGCGCCAGCGCATCATGATCGCGATGGCGCTGGTGCTGGAGCCCAAACTGTTGATCGCGGACGAGCCGACCACCGCCCTCGACGTCACCACGCAAAAACAGATCCTCACGCTGATCCGCGACCTGCAACGCGATCACGGCACGGCCGTGCTGTTCATCACCCACGACATGGGCGTGGTCGCCGAGATTGCCGACCGCGTCGCGGTGATGCGTCACGGCAGGCTGGTCGAGACCGGCACGCTCGACAGCATCCTGCGCACGCCGACCATGGAATATACCCGCAACCTGCTCTCGGCGGTGCCGAGCCTGGTGCCGCGCAAGCCACGCGCGGAGACCAATGAGCCGGTGGTGCTGGAAGCCAACGAACTCGGCAAGGTCTATCGCGAGCGCTCCTTCTTCGGAAAGACGCGCGAAGTGGCGGCTGCCCAGAACGTCACGCTCACTCTGCGCAAGGGCCGTACGCTAGGCATCGTCGGCGAGAGCGGATCCGGCAAATCGACGGTGGCGCGCTGCATCGTACGGCTGATCGATCCGACCTCCGGCGGCATTCGCCTTGCGGGCCGTGAAATCTCCGAACTGTCGCGCCGGCTGTTGCAGCCGCATCGCAAGCGCATCCAGATCATCTTCCAGGATCCCTATCGTTCGCTCAATCCGCGCATCAGCGTCGGCGAGACCATCGCCGAAGGCCCGATCAATTACGGCATGCCGCATGCGGAGGCGCTGGCAAAGGCACGCGAGTTGCTCGAACTGGTCGATCTGCCGCCCGACGCAATCTCGCGCTATCCGCACCAGTTCTCCGGCGGCCAGCGCCAGCGCATCGCGATTGCGCGCGCGCTGGCGCTCGACCCTGACGTGCTGGTGGCGGACGAAGCGGTTTCGGCGCTCGACGTCTCCGTGCAGGCGCAGGTGCTTGAGCTGCTCGATGAAATTCAGACCCGCCTTGGCATCGCCCTGTTGTTCATCACCCACGATCTGCGCGTCGCTGCGCAAATCTGCGACGAGGTTGCCGTGATGCAGCATGGCCGCATCGTCGAACAGGGCCCGGCGGCGCAAGTCCTGACCAATCCGCAGCAGGCCTATACAAGGGCGCTGCTCGATGCCGCACCCGGCCGAGGCTGGGATTTTGCCAGGTTTGCGCCGGTTGAGGCCGGGGCCTTGGCAACCGCGTAATTCCCGTCATTGCGAGCCACCGGGTCGCGCGAATGCGCGCCCGATGACAGGCTCCGACGAAGCAATCCATCTTTCCCCGCGCCGCGCTATGGATTGCTTCGTCGCTTTGCTCCTCGCAATGACGAGACGCCCACGCGGCATGCAAAACTGGATTGCTTCGTCGCTTGCGCTTCTTGCAACGACGAGTCTAACGTCCCGCAAGAAACAACGCGCTGAGACAGTATCCATGACCCGTATTGCCGTTGGCGGCTTCCTGCACGAGACCAACACCTTCGCGCCGACAAAAGCGACCTATGACGATTTCGTGCATGGTGGCGGATGGCCGGCGCTGGCGCAAGGCGACGACGTGCTCAAAGTCATGCGCAACATCAATGTCGGCCTCGCCGGATTCGTCGGAGCGGCGGAAGCCAATGGCTGGGAACTGGTGTCGACGATTTCCTGCGGCGCCAGTCCATCGGCGCACGTGACCGAGGATGCCTACGAGCGCATCGTCAAGGTGATGGTCGACGGCATCGCAGCCGCCGGACCGCTGGATGCCGTCTATCTCGATCTGCACGGCGCGATGGTGACCGAACATCTCGACGACGGCGAAGGCGAAATCCTCGCGCGTGTGCGCAAGGCGATCGGAGATGATGTACCGCTGGTGGCCAGCCTCGATCTCCACGCCAATGTCACGCCCGAGATGGTCGAGCATGCCGACGCGCTGATCGCCTATCGCACCTATCCTCACGTCGACATGGCCGACACTGGCCGCGCTGCAGCGAAGCATCTCGCACTGCTGCTGGAAACGAAACAGCGTTTCGCAAAGGCGTTCCGGCAATTGCCGTTCCTGATTCCGATCAGTTGGCAGTGCACCAACGACCAGCCGACCAAGGGCATCTACCAGAAGCTCGCGGCGCTGGAGAGCGAGGCAGTGCCGACGCTGTCCTTTGCGCCGGGTTTTCCGGCCGCCGATTTCAGGGATTGCGGGCCCAGCGTGTTCGCCTATGGCAAGACCCAGGCCGATGCCGATGCCGCCGCTGACAAGATTGCGGCAATCATCACCGGCCACGAAAACGATTTTGACGGCCGCATCTATTCGCCCGATGAAGGCGTGCAGCACGCGATGGAGCTGGCAATGACTGCCAGCAGGCCGATTGTCATTGCCGACACCCAGGACAACCCCGGCGCCGGCGGCGATTCCGATACCACGGGTATGCTGCGCGCGCTGGTCCGCAATAATGCCAAGCGCGCTGCGACCGGCGTGATCTACGATCCGCAATCCGCCAAGGCCGCGCATGCGGCAGGCGTCGGCGCAACCGTGACGCTCGCGCTCGGCGGCAAGTCGGGTATCCCCGGCGATGCGCCGTACACGGAGACTTTCATCGTCGAGAAACTGTCCGACGGACAATTTGTCGCGCCCGGCCCCTATTACGGCGGCCGCGACATGGACATGGGACCGTCGGCCTGCTTGCGCATCGGCGACGTCCGCGTAGTCGTGAGTTCGCACAAGGCGCAGCTCGCCGATCAGGCGATGTACCGCTATGTCGGCATCGAACCAACCGAGCAGGCCATCCTCGTCAACAAGAGCTCGGTGCATTTCCGCGCCGATTTCGAACCGATCGCGGAAAAGCTTTTGATCTGCGCTGCGCCCGGTGCCATGCCTGCCGACACCGCGACGCTGCCGTGGACGCGGTTGCGTCCGGGTATCCGCCTCAAGCCGAACGGCGTGGCGTTTTCGCCTGCAACTTCTCTTGCAACCGCCTCGCGCGCAAAAGCGCCGGCCAACGGATAAAAATCAAAATGCCCAATATCGACCGCATCGACGGCTACGCCGACGAGCTCACCGCGATCCGCAGGGATTTTCATGCGCATCCCGAGATCGGCTTCGAGGAAGTCCGCACGTCCGGCATCGTCGCCGACAAGCTGACGCAATGGGGCATCGAGGTGCATCGCGGCCTCGGCGGCACCGGCGTGGTCGGCGTGCTCAAGGGCAAGGGTACAGGCTCCAAGCGCATCGGGCTGCGCGCCGACATGGACGCACTGCCGATGGAAGAGAACACCAATCTGAGATGGCGTTCGACCATTCCCGGCCGCTTTCACGGCTGCGGCCATGACGGCCACACCACCATGTTGCTGGGCACCGCGCGCTATCTTGCCGAGACCCGGAATTTCGACGGCACCGTGCATTTCATCTTCCAGCCCGCCGAAGAAGGCCTCGGCGGCGCCCGCGCCATGATCAAGGACGGGCTGTTCGAGAAATTTCCCTGCGACGAGATCTACGGGCTGCACAACGCGCCCGACCTGAACCATGGCGAGATCGCGATCCTTCCGGGGCCAGCCATGGCCGGCGCCGACTTCTTCGACATCACCATCACCGGTTATGGTGCGCACGGCGCGATGCCCAACTATTCCAAGGACCCCGTCATCATCGCGATGTCGGTCGGCCAGGCGCTGCAGACGATCGTCAGCCGCAACGTCAATCCCCATGAGCCCGCGGTGCTCTCGATCACGCAGATCCATGCCGGCTCCGCCTACAATGTCATTCCTGGCGAGGCCAAACTCTGTGGCACCGTGCGCGCCTTTTCCGATGATGTGCGCACGCTGATCCGCGAACGGATGCGCGCGCTCTGCGCCGGCATCGCCAGCGCCTTCCAGGTCGAGATCGCCGTCGATATCCGCGACGGCTTCAGCGTGCTGGTGAACCAGGACGAACAGTCCGACGTGGTCGCCGAAGTGGCGCGCACCGTGGTCGATCCGGCCAAGGTGATCACCAGGTCGCAGCCGAAGATGGGCAGCGAGGATTTCGCCGACATGCTGCACGCCGTGCCTGGCGCCTATTTCTGGGTCGGCCACGAAGGTTCGGTGCCGGTCCATAACCCCGGCTACATCCTCGACGACAAGATCCTGCCGATCGGGGCCAGCATGTTCGCCCGCATCATCGAAACCCGTCTACCGGTAAGCGCCCATGCATAAACCAACACCGGAAGAGGCCGTCACGTCGCTGCACGATCTCAGCGCCGTCGACCTGATCGAAGGTTTTCGCGGCAATCAGTTCACGCCATCGGAAGTGCTCGAGGATGTGCTGGCGCATATCGCCGCGTGGGAGCCGCACATCAAGGCGCTCTATGCGTTCGATCCTGATGGCGCGCGGGCCACCGCGAAGGCATCGACTGAACGCTGGCAGAAGGGCGAGCCGGTCGGCCCGCTCGACGGCATCCCGGTCACCATCAAGGAAAACATCGCGACCAAGGGCGTGCCGGTGCCGCTAGGCGCCGCCAGCGTCAAGCTGATCCCCGCAGCGGTCGATGCACCGCCCGCGGCGCGGCTGCGCGAAGCCGGCGCGGTAATCTTTTCCAAGACCACCATGCCCGATTACGGGATGCTGTCGTCGGGTCTGTCGAGTTTCCATCCCCTCACCCGCAATCCCTGGGACCTCGGCAAGAATCCGGGCGGGTCCAGCGCCGGTGCCGGTGCTGCGGCTGCCGCGGGTTACGGTCCGCTGCATCTTGGCACCGATATCGGCGGTTCGGTACGGCTGCCCGCCTGCTGGTGCGGCATTGTCGCATTGAAGCCGAGCCTTGGGCGCGTTCCGATTGATCCACCCTACGTCGGCCGCGTCGCTGGACCGATGACGCGCACAGTCGATGACGCGGCATTGATGATGAGCGTGCTGTCGCGACCCGACCGGCGCGACGGCATGAGCCTGCCGCCTGACAGCATCAGCTGGAAGGCGCTCGACAAGTCACCGCGCAAATTGCGCATCGGGTTGATGCTCGACCTGGCCGTCGGCCAGGCTTTGGAGAAGGACGTCCGCGCCGTCGCCGTGAAAGCCGCGAAGGCGTTCGAGTCCGCAGGCGCCGTCGTCACCGAAGTCGATGGCGTGCTGACCCGCGAGATGCTCGAAGGGCTCGATAATTTCTGGCGTGCGCGGATGTGGGACGATCTCTCCAAGCTGACGCCGGCGGAGCGCGCCAAGGCGCTGCCCTATATTTACCAATGGGCGGAAGCCGGCGCGAAGCTCACAGGCGTCGATGTCGTCAGGGGCTTCAATGCCACCATGGCGATCCGGGCCGCGGCAGCAAAACTGTTCTGCAACATCGATTACGTGATTTCGCCGGTGTCGCCGGTGGTGAATTTCGCCGCCGAGTTCGCCTCGCCGATCAACGATCCCCAAAAGCCGTTCGAACACATCTGCTACACCGTGCCCTGGAACATGTCGGAGAATCCGGCGCTCTCCATCAACGGCGGCTACGACGCCAACGGCTTTCCGATCGGCGTGCAGATCGTCGGCCGCCGCTTCGACGATCTCGGCGTGCTCGGCATGGCCAAGGCATTCGAGAGTTTGCGCGGGGCACAGAAGCCGTGGCCGTCGGCGCCGACGTGACAGCCAAATAGGCTCCGTCATGGCCGGGCCTGTCCCGGCCATCCACGTCTTGCTTCCTTCTGCAGAAAGAAAGACGTGGATGCCCGTGACAAGCACGGGCATGACGACCTTCTGAATACCGACGGTCGAAATCCAAAAAATATAAAACAACCAACCCAGAGGAAACCACCCATGGCGTATGAGACGATCAAATACGAGGTCGCCGAACAGATTCTCACCATCACGCTGAACCGGCCCGACAAGCTCAACGCCTTCAACGCGCAGATGCAGAAGGAGCTGATCGACGCCTTCGACCAGGCCGACAAGGACGACGATGTCCGCGCCATCATCGTCACCGGCGCGGGGCGCGGGTTCTGCGCCGGCGCCGATCTTTCTTCCGGCGCTGACACGTTCGACCGCGACGCCCGGCGCGGGCCGGTGAAGCGCCTTGCCGGCGGGGCCGTCGATTACAGCGATCCCAATGTGCGCGATGGCGGCGGACAGGTGACGTTGCGCATCTTCAAGTGCCTGAAGCCGGTTATCGCAGCGGTGAATGGTCCTGCGGTCGGCATCGGCGTCACCATGCAGCTCGCGATGGATATCCGCATCGCATCCGTGGACGCGCGCTTCGGCTTTGTGTTTTCCCAGCGCGGCATCGTTCCAGAAGCCGCCTCGAGCTGGTTCCTGCCGCGCATCGTCGGCATCTCTCAGGCGCTGGAATGGTGCTACACCGGCCGGGTGTTCCCGGCGCAGGAAGCGCTTGCCGGCCGCCTCGTCAGCAAGGTGGTGCCGGCGGACGAGTTGCTGCCGGCCGCGCGTGGGCTCGCCCGCGAAATCGCCGCCAAGACCGCGCCGGTATCGGTCGCGCTGATCCGTCAGATGATGTGGCGCATGATGGGGGCCGACGATCCGATGGAAGCGCACAAGGTCGACAGCCGCGGCATCTATGCCCGCGGGCGCTCGGAGGACGTCAAGGAAGGCGTCGTGTCGTTCCTGGAAAAGCGCCCCGCGGAGTTCAAGAACAAGGTTTCGGCCGACATGCCCGACTATTTCCCGTGGTGGCAAGAGCGGAAGTATGAGTGAGGGGCAACGTCAGGATTACAGAGTGAAGATTTACACGGCCATGATTTGGGTTGACGATCCAAAGGAGCCAGGACAGCGCGTAAGCGTCCTTGCCGAGAACCTCGATGATGCCAGGACGCAGCTAAAGCGGGATGGGGTTAAGTTGAATCGATTTGGGATTCCCAAATCAGCTTGTTTCTGATTCACCATGCTGGCTGGGTAGGAGGCCAGCGTGGATGGG
>LNAP01007585.1_pt1 | contig 19327 bp, 29 predicted proteins | sample 602601 | NCBI WGS metagenome assembly LNAP01 (sample SAMN02440304, study PRJNA202911) | soil metagenome | biome: Subtropical and temperate rainforests or woodlands; isolation source: soil samples (1 kg each in a 20% v/v slurry with milli Q water) were... ...
CACGCAGCCGCCCAGCGGGCCGATCTGCGACACGTGATCGACCACGTCGGTCGACACGCCGTTGCCGAGCACTTTCCAGGTCACCGCGCCGCGCACCGGCGCGAACACGGAGGCCGTGCACATGGCGGCGGCGGACATCTCGTTGGCCGACGATTCCACGTACACGCCGTATTTCTTGAGCACCGGCTCGTAGGCGTCGGCGGCAGCGTCGATCAGGTTGGCCGTCGGGGCGCCCGGATAGCCGCCGAAGTAGCTGATGCCGGCCTCGAGCAGGCCCTTTAGCACCACCAGTGCGCCGTCGCCGTACAGGGTCTGGCCGCTGGTGTGTTCCAGCTGGTCGATTTCGGAGGTGTTGAATGCGTGGCTCATGGGACGGCTCTCAGACAGGTGGGGAAGGGGCGTTTCGGGCCGGACAGCTCAGGTCGGGCGGCGGCGCAGCATGCGCGTGGCCAGATACTCCAGCACCGCATCGCCGGACTGATTCGTCACCCGGTTGCGGGTGGTGACGAGACCACGGTCGGGTTTGGAAGTTTCGCGCCGCTCGGCCAGGGAGACGTTCACTTCGAGGGTGTCGCCCAGGTACACCGGGCCCTGCATCTTCATTTCGGCGCCCAGGAAGGCGATGGCGCTGCCGTGCAGGTGACCGGTCTGAATCACCAGCCCCTCGGCGTAGCTGAACACCAGCGCGCCGGGGGCAATGCGCCGCCCGAATGGCGTGTCGTTGGCGATGTACTCGGCGTCCATGAACAACGCCTCGTTCATGCCGACCAGGGTCACGAAGCTCAGGATGTCGAACTCGGTCACCGTGCGCCGGCCGGTCCTGAGCGTCCAGTCGGGTGCGTAGTCTTCCCACCATTGCACAGGCATGGACACCTCAGCGGCCGGTGAAGCGCGGCGCGCGCTTTTCCAGAAAGGCCTGCACGCCCTCGTTGTGGTCGTGCGAGGCATGCATCAGGCCCTGGCCGGCGGATTCGAGATCCATGAAGGCGTCGAAGGGCATGCGCACGGCGTCGCGCAGGGCGTGCTTGGCAAAGGCCATGGCCAGCGTGGCGCCGTCGGCCAGCTCGGCGACCAGGCCGTCCACGGCCTCCTCGAAGCCGGCCTTGGGCACTACCTCGGTGTAGATGCCAAGGTCCAGCGCCTGCGCGGCGGTCAGGGTCCTGGCCCGCAGCACGATATCCTTGGCGCGCATCAGGCCCACGTGCTGGGCCAGCAACCACATCACGCCGGCGTCCGGAATGGCGCCGATCTTGCCAAATGCGGTGACGAAGCTCGCTTCCTCGGTGGCAATGACGAAATCGGCCGCCAGCGCCATCGCCAGGCCCGCCCCGGCCACCGGGCCCTGCAGGGCGCACACCAGCGGCTTGTCGAGCGTGATCAGCGCCCGCGACAGCGGCCGGATGCGCAGCGCAATGAGGTTGCGGATGGCCACTGGGTGCGTGTCCGTGAACAGGTCGCGCAGGTCGCCGCCGGCGCAGAACACCGATCCTTCGCCGCGCAGCACCAGCACCCGCACGCCGGTGTCCAGGTTCACCGCCTCCAGGGTCTGGCGCAGCTCTTCGATCATGCGCCCGTTCATGGCGTTACGGACCTGCGGGCGGTTCAGCGTGATCGTGGCGACGGCGCCGTCGACGGCGTAGGTGATGGTTTCCATGGTGCTCTCGGGCGGGCAGGGGTGGCGCAGGCTTACTGGCAGGCTTACTGGAACTTGGGCTTTTCCTTGGCGAAGAAGGCGCGCAGCGCCTCGCGGTGATCGGCGCTGGCAAAGGTCAGCCCTTCCATGGCCAGCGAGGCGGTCAGCACCTGCTCGATGACCTGACCGACGAACAGGTTCACCGAGCGCTTGGTCAGCTGGATCGCCAGCTGCGGTCCGCTGGCCAGCTTGCGGGCAAAGGCGTAGGCGCGCTCCTGCAGTTCCGCCGCCGGTACGGCGTGATTGACCAGGCCGATCGCGGCCGCCTGGGTGCCGGTCAGCGCATCGCCGGTCATCAGGAATTCCTTGGCCCGGTTGGGGCCGATCAGCAGCGGCCAGATGATGGCGCCGCCGTCGCCGGCCACCACGCCGATCGACACGTGCGGGTCGGCGATCTTGGCCGTCTCGTCCATGAAGCTGACGTCCGCGAACAGGCCGATGGTGGCGCCCAGGCCCATGGCGTGGCCGTTGATCATCGACACGATCGGTTGCGGCGTGTTGGACATGGTCTTGACGATGTCCAGGCCTTCCTTGAGCACCACCGCGTAGCGTTCGCCCTTGCCCTCGATGCTCTCGATCCATTTCAGGTCACCGCCGGCACAGAAGGCCTTGCCGTCCGGGTCGCCGGTCAGCACCACCACGCGCGTGTCGGTGTCCAGCGCCACCTCCAGAAACACCCGCGCCAGCTCGGCATGCATGTCGGCGTCGACCGCATTGCGCGCGGTCGGATTCGACAGCGCAATGGTCAGGATGCTGCCGTCGCGGTGGAACTTCAGGCGCTGGTAACCCTGGTACATGTCTTCCTCCTGATGCCGAATGGTTTGTTTTGAGGCCGAAACCGATGCGCAAGGATAACGCACGGCGCGCCGGCCTACCCGCCGTTTGGGAGCGTTGCAATCAGCATCGGGACACAAGTGCCTGGACGGGCGTGTTGTAAAGGCGCCAGGCACAGCACCGGCGCGCAGAGCGGATTTTTCGACGGGGTCCACCGCTGGCCAGCGGGCCGAAGCGCATGTGAGAAGCGCATGTGAAAAGGCCAAGGCGCCGCCCAGCCGCGCCCCTGTGGAAGCGATTACGTCTTGCCCCCCGGCGAGGACGTTCTGCGGCTGATCCCCGGAGCGATGGCCGGACAGGTTGAGGACGCGCTACGGTCTGTTTGACTTGGCGGTGCCGCCAGTCGTGGAAGCCGCAGTGGGACACCACCAGCCCGCGGCACAGCAACCGCAGCGGATAACGAGCCCGTTCACGCGCGACGAAGGCGTACCTCACTTGGGCTCCCTGGCGAAGAACGCAGTCGCTTTTAATTTCAGGATCTCGCGCTCCATCTTGAGCGTCGCGTTCTTGGCCCGCAGCCTGGCCAGCTCGCTGACCGCCTGGCGGCTGGGCGAGCTCAGCGAGGGGCCGGATGCGCCCAGCCAGTTGGCCAGGGGTCTTGGCCGACATGTCCAGTTGCCGTGCCGCTTGGGCGGGTCCCATCGCCCTGAGGAGCGCAGCGACGTGAGGGCCTTGCCTTCATGGGTTGCGTCGGCAGCGCCGACGTACAGTCAAGGCCAGGTTGCCGCGGCGGCTGCGCGGCCTCGCAACGACGCCGAGATATCGGGCGAGGGGGAAACGGTGGCCGAGCGTCTGAAGCCCGAGCGACTGACACCCAGCAGCCGGCGCAGGCGGACGGTGTCGGCCTTCTTCTGCCACTGATGGATGCAGCGCGTCGCGTTTGTCGTACCCCTATCGGGGGTGCGCCCGGATTGTCGCGTCTGCGACATCCGACAATTCTCGATAAACAAACGCCATATCAGACTGTTGCGCCTTCATGAGCCGCTGGCACGGCGGTTGCGAAAGGTGTGCTGACTTCCCCCACGCGATCGCACCGTAGCGCTCGCGGCCCGCTGGCACCGGGCCACAGTCAACGCACATCAGGAGGCGCCATGCACGCTGAAACGAATCATCCGAACATCCAGCCACTGCTGCCGCTGGACGCGCTGTTGCAGAAGGCTGCCGAGCACAAGGGCTGCGGCACCTCCAGCGAGGGCGGCAAGGCGAGCTGCGGCTCGTCCGGCGGCCCGGACAACATGACTCCAGAGGTGTGGGAGAAGGTCAAGAACCATCCCTGTTATTCCGAGGAAGCCCATCACCACTACGCGCGCATGCATGTCGCGGTGGCGCCGGCCTGCAACATCCAGTGCAACTACTGCAACCGCAAGTACGACTGCGCCAACGAGTCCCGCCCCGGTGTGGTGAGCGAAAAGCTGACCCCCGAGCAGGCCGCCAAGAAGGTGCTGGCGGTGGCTTCGACCATTCCGCAGATGACGGTGCTCGGCATCGCCGGCCCCGGCGATCCGCTGGCCAATCCGGACAAGACCTTCAAGACCTTCGAGCTGATCGCCAAGCAAGCTGTGCCTGTCGACCAATGGCCTGGCGCTGCCGGATCACGTCGACACCATCCAGTCGTTCAACGTCGACCACGTCACCATCACCATCAACATGGTGGACCCGGAGGTCGGCCAGCACATCTATCCGTGGATTTACTACCAGAAAAAGCGCTGGACCGGCATCGATGCCGCCCGGATTCTGACCGAGCGGCAGATGCAGGGCCTGGAGATGCTCACCGCGCGCGGCATCCTGTGCAAGGTCAACTCGGTGATGATTCCGGGCATCAACGACAAGCACCTGGTCGAGGTGAACCGGGCGGTCAAGTCCCGCGGCGCCTTCCTGCACAACATCATGCCGCTGATCTCGGCGCCGGAGCACGGCACCGTGTTCGGCCTGAACGGCCAGCGCGGCCCGACCGCGCAGGAACTGAAGGCCTTGCAGGACGCCTGCGAGGGCGAGATGAACATGATGCGCCACTGCCGCCAGTGTCGCGCCGACGCGGTCGGGCTGCTGGGCGAGGATCGCAGCGCCGAGTTCACCACCGAAAAGATCGACCAGATGGAGGTCGTCTACGACGCCACCACCCGCCGCGAGTACCAGCAGGTGGTCGAACAGGAGCGCCAGGCGACGGTGGCGGCCAAGAAGGCCGAGCAGGAGCAGCTTTCGCAACTGGCGGATGCGGAAGGCATCTCGATGCTGATCGCGGTGGCCACCAAGGGCCACGGCAAGGTCAACGAGCACTTCGGCCACGCCACCGAGTTCCAGATCTACGAAGTCAACGCCAAGGGCGCCAAGTTCGTCGGCCACCGCCGGGTGGACCTGTACTGCCAGGGCGGCTACGGCGAGGAAGACTCGCTGGTGACCGTCATCCGCGCCATCAACGACTGCCATGCCGTGTTCGTCGCCAAGATCGGCGGCTGCCCGAAAGACGACCTGAAAAAGGCCGGCATCGACCCGGTGGACAAGTACGCCCACCAGTACATCGAGCAGTCGGCCATCGCCTATTTCATGGACTACGTCGGCAAGGTTCGGGCCGGCGAGATCACCCACCAATCCCGAGGCGATGCGGACATCCGCCAGGGCGCCTACATCGCCGCCTGATTTTCATTGACCCAAAGGAGCCTTGCGTCATGGCTTACAAGATCGTCGCCTCCCAGTGCACCGGCTGCTCGGCCTGCGAGCCGGAATGTCCCAACCAGGCCATCTCGGAAAAGAACGGGGTATTCGTGATCAACCCCAAGAAATGCACCGAGTGCATCAATTACTTCGACGAGGCGCAGTGCGCGGCGGTATGCCCGGTGGACGACACCTGCATCATCGACCTCGCCTACCCGCGCTATCAGGCCAGCGCGTGAGGCCCGCCGTGGATATCACCCTGACCCCGGCGGCGCAGAAGTTCATGCGCCGCATGGTCCGCTTCGGCGGCGACGGCGTGACCGGCTTTCGGCTGCTGGTGAGCCCGGGCGGCTGCTCGGGCCTGGCCAGCGAGTTCACCGTCGAGGTGGCGCCGCCGGCCGGCGATGTGGCCCTGGAGATGGACGGCTTCAAGCTGTTCCTGCCGGCCCAGAGCCGCCTGCTGCTGCAGGGCGCGACGGTGGATTTCGCCGACACGCCGACCGAGTCGGGCCTGACCTTTCGCAACGTCGCCGGTGCCGGCAGCTGCAGCAGCACGGCCAGTGCGCCCACCGCGCCGGCCCTGGCCACGGTCGACGTGGCCAGCATCGGCCGTCAGCGCCGCTCGTAGGGACGGACCGTGGCCGCCGTTCTGGAACCGCTACGCCGTGCATCAGCGCCCGAACCGGCCGCAGGCGGTCCGACCAGCGTCGAGCAGGTGTTCCTGGCGACCACGGTGCTGGGCGGCGCATTGCCGCCCGATGCCGAAAGACATCTGCGAGCCGCCGGCCTGAACTACCCCGACGATGCCGTGGCGGAGCGGCACCTGGCCGCCGCGGCGGCGCTGGCGCCGGACCATGCGGCGGTGCTGATCGGCCGCTACCGGTACTTCTTCTACAAGGGTCGCTGGGCGCAGGCGCTGGCGGTGGCCGAGCAGTGCCTGGTCTGGGCGGCGCGGCATCTGGGGCTACCGGCCGACTGGACCGAGGTGCGGCGCAGCGCCGCCGACTTCGACGATTACGACGCCGTGCTGGCGCGGTTCTATCTGTTCACGCTCAAGGGCTATGCCTATCTGCACCTGCGCCTGGGGCAACTCGGTGAGGGCCAGCAGGCGGCGCGCAAGCTGCTGGAACTGGACCCTGCCGACCGCATCGGCGGACAGGTTCTGCTGGACGTGCTGCTGCGCCTGGAGCAGGGCGATGACGACGACTGAGTCGGACATCGACGCACTCGATTTTCGCGGCCAGGCGCTGCCCTGTGCCGCCTGCCGGCACCGGGACTGGCTGGCCGACGGCGCCTGCCGGCCGGGCCAGGCCTGCGTGCACGACCGCTACGCGCGGCGCATCGACCGTTTTTTCAGTTGGCACCCGGAACTGGCCGCGGACTACTTGGAGCACCCGTATTTCGAGGCGCGCGCCGTGGCCGCCAAGTACGCGCCGGTGTTTCGTCTGTTGCCGCTGCTGGACGATCCGGACGAGACCGTGCGCTGGAGCGCCGCCGCGCGCCTGCCGCAACGCCACCTGCTGCGCCTGCGGGACGATCCGCACCGCGAGGTGCGCATCCGCGTCGCCCACCGCTTGCAAGGCAGTGACCTGGAAGCCATGCGCCACGACACGGACTACTACGTGCGCCTGGTGGTCGCCAGACGCTTGCCGGAGCATCGCCTGGGCCTGCTGCTGAATGATCCGGAACCGCAGGTGCGGCGCGAGCTGGCGCGGCGGCTGGATCCGTCACGGCTGATCTGCCTGGCCGCCGACGAGGATGCCGAGGTCCGCCTTGAAGTGGCCCGCCGCCTGCCGCCGCACCTGCTGGTCTGGCTCAGCGGCGATGCCGACTGGCGCGTGCGCTACGCCGTGACCGAGCGCATCGCGCCGAAGCAGCTCGCGGCGCTGCTCGCAGACCCCGACCCCCTGGTGCACGCGTTGGCGAACGAGCGCCTCGCCGAGTGCCGGGAGCCGTCTTTCCCCACTGACCGTCAGGGTGAACAGCATGGGTGACATTGCCCGCGATTCGGACACTAATGAACTGGTGGGTCCGCCGCGTTTCAACTACGGCGACAAGGTGCGCAGCCGCAAGACAGTGCGCAACGACGGCACCTTCACCGGCCGGGAAATCGGCGACGTGCTGGTCAAGAAAGGCGACGTCGGCTACGTCACCAGCATCGGCACCTTCCTGCAGCAGTTCTACATCTACGGCGTCGATTTCGTGTCGCACGGCTACCGCGTGGGCATGAAAACCCGCGAACTGGAAGCGGTCGAGCCAGCGGTGGAGGCTGCGCAGACCGAGACCGATACGCAGGCCCAACCATGACGCCCGGCGAACCGGCCCGATTTTCCTGGGGTCAGCGGGTGCGGGCGCTGATCGACCTGCACAACGACGGCTCCTACCCCGGCTTGCCGCAAGACGCTCTGCTGGCCCCGGCCGGCAGCACCGGCGAGGTGGTGCAGGTCGGGGTCGAGGTCGAGTCCGGCGTGTCGGTATACCTGATCGAGTTCGGCCCCGGCCGCGTGGTCGGCTGCCTGGAACAGGAACTGGACGCGGCCTGAGGACATGGCCATGACCGCGCCCAGCGCCCATCAAGCCACCGCGCGCCATCCGAACGAGGTGGACCTGAAACGCATTGCCCGCGCCCTGCACAGCCGCCGGCGCTACCGCTACGTGACGCCCAGCGTGCATGCCGCGCCCGGCGGCTACCGCATCGACAGCCCATGCTGTTCGCGAAACGTCGACCCTGGCGGCGGCGTGATCGACATCGCGCTGCTGGAACACCGCGCCGACGCGGCGCCGGACAGCGGCCCCTGGTGCCTGTACGCCCGCGACCACGTCGCCGGCGCCTGGCAGTTTTGCGGCAGCCACCGGCGCCTGGCCGATGCGCTCGATCTGCTGTGCACCGACCCCGAACGGCGCTTCTGGCGCTGACCCTGACCACACCCTGCCACCGGAAGCCCATGCCATGAAAGTGATGATCCGCAAAGACGCCGCCGGCAGCTTGAGCGCCTACGTGCCCAAGAAGGATCTGGAAGAACCCATCGTGGCGATGGAGAAAACGCAGATGTGGGGCGGTCAGGTGACGCTCGCCAACGGCTGGCGGCTGGAGCTGCCGGACCTGGCGGCCGACACGCGCCTGCCGGTGACGGTGGAAGCCCGCCGGCTGGAAGACGCCTGAGCCGGCCGCCATGGAAAGCGTCGACCTCGAAGCCCTGGATGCCCTGCTGGCCGCCGCCGGTGGCCCGGACGGCGCGGCGCTGCGCGCGCGCTTTCCACGTCTGACGGTCACCCGCTGTGACGCCGCCGACCTGGCCGAGTCGCCCTACCGCAGCTACCCCGGTTTCGATCTGCACCTGGTCAACGGCGCCGGCCATTGCTGGCAGCTCACCGCCGACCCGGCGCAGGCCACCGGCATCGTCCTGGCGAGGCGCGCACCGTGAGCGACGACTGCACCATCCTGTTTTCCGACCCCGACATCTCGACTGCCGAGCTGGCAGCGGTGGACGCCGTGCTGCGCTCGCCGAATCTGGGCGACGGCCCGCAGGTGGCCGCCTTCGAGGCCGAGTTCGCGGCCTATCTGGGCCGCCGTCACGCGGTGGCGGTGGCCAGCGGTCGCATCGGCCTGCTGCTGGCGCTGCGTGGCCTGGGGATAGGCCCGGGCGACGAGGTGATCGCGTCCGCCTATGGCTGGCGCGAGACCGCCCATGCCATTGCGCTGGCCGGCGCCACACCGCGTTTCGTCGACGTCGACTACTGGTCCGGCACGCTGGCGCCGGACAAGGTGGCCGCTGCCGTCACGCCGGCCACGCGGGCCATCCTGGCGGCCAACACGCTCGGCCACCCGGCCGCCTGGGAACCGCTGCGGGCGCTGGCCGACCAGCACGGCCTGCGCCTGATCGAGGATTCCAGCGAGGCCATCGGCTCGCTCTACCGCGGCCAGCCGGTCGGCAGCTTCGGCGACCTGGCCGTGTTCGATTTCAGCCAGCCGGCAGCGCTGTGCTGCGGCAGCGGCGGCATGCTGGTCACCGACGACGCCGATCTGGCCGCCATGGCGCGCCGGCTGCGCGGCCGGCGGCCGGCCGACCGGGGCAACATCGTCGGTTCCGGCGTGGTGCCCTACGCGGCAGACCTATCGGAAATACAGGCAGCGCTGGGCCGGGTGCAGCTCGAACGCCTGCCGGCCATCCTGGAGCGGCGCCTGCAGGTGGAGGCCTACTACCGCGAGCACGTGCTGTCCTTCGAGGGCATCAAGCCGCCCTACCAGGCGCCCGAGGTCGACCAGGTGCACTGGTTCTTGTACGTGGTGCACCTGGGCACGCGCTTTAGCCGCTCCAGTCGCGACGCCATCGTCGAGGATCTGCGCACCGAGGATGTCGAGTCGCATCCCTACTGCCAGCCGCTGCATCGCCAGCGCGCCTATCTGCCGGCCGGCACGGCGGCGATCAAGCTGTTCGTCACCGAAAAACTGGCCGACCGCGCCGTCGCGCTGCCGTTCCACGGGCACCTGACCGAGGAACAGGTGGCCTTCGTCGTGGCCACCATGAAGGACGCCTCGGTCAACGTCGGCGCCGGGGCGGCGATTTATCTGTAGTCAGCAACCCATAAGGAGACCGTCCATGCCATTCATCACCGTCCAGCCGTCCGGCAACCGTTTCGAGGCCGCGACCGGCAGCAGCCTGCTGGCCGCCCTGCTGGCCGCTGGCGAACCCATTCCCCACAAATGCGAGGGCAAGGCGCAGTGCGGTTCCTGCCATGTGTTCGTGCACGAAGGCCGAAAGTCGATCTCGAAGATCGGGGCGGCCGAGAACGAGCGCCTGGACGCCATCGTCGGCGTCGGCTCGAAGTCGCGCCTGGCCTGCCAGTCGCTGCTGGGCACCGAGGACGTCACCGTCGAACTGCTCGGTTTCGGCTCCGGTCTGTGACCGCCGCCGGTTCAATCCCCCACACCTGGAGATACCCCCATGGCCGCGGATGAAACGATGATTCACGTGCGCTTCGCCCCGGACGGCACCGTCACCGAGATCGGCGCCCGCCCGGCCGGTCTTGGCGCACAGGACTGGTTCAACCTGCTCAGCGAGGTCGCCGGGCAATACTTTGCCGCCCTGTCCGGCGGGCGCGGCCTGTTTCGCCTGCCACCGGCGGCGCTGGGCGCCGTGCAGGCCAAACTGGACGAGGCCGCCTGATGGACACCGCCGTCGCCGCCGTGCTGGCCGGCCTGTCCGCCGGACAGGTGGTGCCTTACCTTGGCCCCGGCGTGCTGGCGCTGGCCGGCCCGGTCTGCCCGCTGCCGGCCTCGCCACAGGCACTGGTCAAGCACCTGACGGCCAAGGCCAGCGTGCCGCACAAGCTGCTCGGCAACCTCACCGCGGCGGCGCAGTTCATCGAGAACTTCAAGCACCGCAAGACCGTCGCCGCCGCCATGCGCGAGGCCTTCGCCCCGGCCGTCGCGCCCACGGCGCTGCACCGGCTGCTGGCGGATATCGCCGGCCTGCCGCTGATCGTGCACGCCTGGTACGACGACCTGCCGCAGCGGGCGCTGGCCGGCCGGGGCGACTGGGGCATGGTGCAGGGCGTCAGCCAGGCCGAGCATCAGGGCGTCTGGTGCCACCATTTCGACGCCGCGGGCACCCTTACCACCCCCGAGGCGGCCAGCGCCTGGACCACGCTGCTGTACCAGCCGCTGGGCTCGGTGGCGCCGGCCGGCAATTTTCTGGTGTCCGATTCGGACTTCGTCGAGGTGCTGACCGAAATCGACATCCAGACGCCGATCCCGGCCGAGGTGCAGCGCCGCCGCGCCGGGCGGCAGTTCCTGTTCCTGGGCTGCCGCTTCGACGACCAGCTCGGCCGCACCTTTGCCCGCCAGGTCATGAAGCGCTCGTCGGACCAGCACTACGCGGTGTTGCCGGAAACACCCAGCCGCAACGAGGCGCGCTTTCTGGCGCAGCACGGCATCGAGGTGCTGGCGCTGTCGCTGGCCGACTTCACAGCCTGCCTGGCCGGTGAGGCAATGCCGGCACAGGCGCTGGCTGGCTGAGCCGGCTCAGAAGTCCGCGTCCGACTGCGCCAGAAAGTCCGCCTCATCGGGGGTCGAGGGACGGCCGAGGATGGCGTTGCGGTGCGGGTAGCGCCCGAAGCGGTCGATTACCGCCTTGTGGCGCAGTTCGTACTGGTGGTTGTCCTGCGGCGCGAAGGCCGCGAACAGCGGCTCCGCCAGCGCGTGGATGGTGCGCGACTCGCTGTGCATGTAGGGCATCAGCATGAAGCAGCGCTGCACCGGCTCCAGTGCCCTGAGCACGCCGGCGGCCACCGCCTCCTGCGCCAGTGCCAGGGCCATGCCGTCTTGGGCGAAGGCGTGCGGCGTGTCGCGGTGGATGTTGCGCGAGAACTGGTCCAGAACGATCACTTCCGCCAGCCGTCCATGCGGCGTGGCACGCCAGGTGTACAGCTCGCAACTGGCGGCCTGCTGCAGCAGCGCCGCGTAACGCCGGCGGATCAGCGCATCGAAGGCCGGGACGCCGGCCCACCACTGGGCGGGCTCGGTCTGTTCGAACCAGAAAGCGAGAACGTCGTCATGCATGCGGGCGGTGCTGCCGGTAGCCGAGGGGCTGCGACAGCTTACTTAAGAAGATCAGCAGCCTAGGAGCCATGCATTTGGTCGCCAGCAGACGCGTGCGACGGCCAATCGACTGTGCCAAAGCCGACGCAGGAATGTGGCATCCACTCGTACCGCGTCAGTCCGACAGGTAGTACTCGACCGTCGACACCACCCGCACCTTCTTGATGTGCGGGTTGTTCTTGTCCCGCGGCTCGATGCTGAACTGGCCCTGGGAGGCGCTCTTGATCTTGCCCAGTGTGCTGTGCGAGTCGGCGGCGAACTTCTGTGCCACCTGTCGGGCGTTGTCGGTGGCTTCTTCGATCATCTCCGGCTTTACCGCATTAAGCCGGGTGAACAGGTAATCGGTCTGTGACTGGTAGTCGCCGCCGGTAAAGGCGATGCCCTGCTTGCCGAGCTCGGACAGCGCGCCCATGATCGAGCGCACCGCGTCGATGTTTTCCGAGTACACGGTGACGGTCTGCTGGGCCGTGTAGCGAAACTCCGGTCTGGCATTGTTGCCGTACTGCTGGGCTGACTTGTCGGTCACGGCAGGGGCGGACGCGGTGATTTCGCCCTCGGCGACGCCGTGTTCGACCAGAAACGTTCTGACCCGGGCCGTGTTGTCCTCGGTCACGGCGTACAGGGCCTGCAGATCGTTGCCGGCGGCGGTGAACTGTATCGGCCAGATCACGACATCGGCCGGATATTCCCGCTCCGACAGTCCCTTCACCGTCACGCTGCGTTCGTACTGTTTCACCCGGATGGCCGATGTCCCGAGCAGGTAGCCCAGGGAACTCAGGCCGAGAAAGATGAACACGCCCAGCAGCAGGGCGCCGAGTCTGTCGTTGCGCAGCATGGTGTTGCCCATCACGGTGTCGTGTGCTCCGGACACGGGAGTCGGCAGCGTAACCCAAGGTTCATGTCAGTCGGCATGACACCGGTTCGGGTCTCGCCCGACCGGTCGTGGCGTGACGCCGAGACCGCAGGCGCATTCGGTGATTCCGCCACAGTGATGGCCCGGCACGCGCCGCGCGGCAGTATTCGCCGGGAAGCGCATCCATGCTGCGGTTCACGCCGCGGGTGGACCCTCGCCGCGCGCCGCCGCCAGCAAGTGGGTGATGCGATCGTTGCCCCAGAACAGGCGTCCGTCGAGCGCAAAGGTGGGCACGCCGAACACGCCGCCGTCGGCGGCCCGGTCGGTGGTGCAATGAGCGCCTGCTTGATGCCGGGGTCGGCAATCTGCGCCCTGGCCCAGGTTTCCGGCAGCCCGCAGGCGCCGGCGACATCCAGCACCACCTGCGCCTGGTCGCGTCCCTGTGACCAGGCGGCGTCGGCCAGCTGGCGGGCCAGCACCGCGCGCCGGGCGGGGTCGGTCACCGCCAGGCACAGGCGCAGGCCGTGCAGCGGGTTGAACGGGTGCGCCGGCGGGCCCGTGAAGGGCAGGCCGCGCTCGGCGGCGCGCCAGCGGATGTCGTCGAAGATCTGCGCGCGCTTGCCCGGCACTTCCACCGGCGCCGGCTGGCCGTGGCGCTTGAGGATGGCGCCGAAGGCGACCGGCGTGACGATCACGGCGCGGCCGGTGGCCTGCTGGATGGCGTCTACGGCGTGCAGCGCCAGCCAGGCGTAGGGGCTGACCAGATCGAAGTACAGCGTGATGGGCGTGGCCATGACTTGCTCCTCGGTGACGCAGCGTCAGTACGCGGTGCCGTCCTTGCGGGTGAAGCGCCAGCCGGCGCCGGTGAGTTCGGCGGCCAGGTCGTCGTCCGGGTAGGTCACCCGGTCGCCCGGCGTGCGGTCGCCCACTTCCAGGTACAGCACCTCGGCAGCGCTGCGGTTGATCAGCTGATGGGCGTCGCCGCTGCCGGCCGCAAAACCGGCGCACATGCCGGGCTCCAGCAGGGTCTCGCCGGCGTCGGTGACCAGTGTCGGGCAGCCCGCCAGCACGTAGATGAACTCGTCCTGCGCGGTGTGGGCATGGCGCAAGGCCGAGATGGCGCCCGGCGCCAGGCGGGTCAGGTTGACGCCGAAATTGCCCAGCCCGAACACGGCACCGAGTGCACGCTTCTCGCGCCCGGCCAGCGCCGCCTCCACTTGCGCCACGACGGCATCCGGATAGGCAGAGACGCGGCGGCGGGGCGGGCAGTCGGCGGCGCGCACGGCAATCGGCGGTTTGGGGTCGGGCATGGGATTTCCCCCCGGTCAGGCGGCGTAATGGGCGGCGGCCTGGATGACCTGGCCATCGGGCCCGAACTCGAACCACTCCGCCGCCGGGCCGCGGGCGCCCTGGTAATGCAGCAGCAGGCTGTCGACGCCAACAAAGACGTCGATCAGCGTGAACCGCAGATCCGGCAGGCGGCGCAGCGCTTCGGACCAGTAGGCGCCCACCGCGGACTTGCCGCTGAGCCGGCCGGATGGCTCGCCGGCGAGCTGCGCGATCAGCGGCGAGCTCATGGTGAGGTCGTCGGCATAGTGGGCCAGGATGGCGTCCAGGTCGTGCCGGTTCCAGGCGTCTATCCATTCGGCGGCGAAGCGGTGGGCGAAGTCGGGGTCGAGCATGGCGCGGCTTCCTGTGCGAATGGGTTTCAGGCAGCGGTCGGCAACAGGGCGATCAGCGACACCAGGGCGCGGGCGCACAGGGTCTCGGTATCGCCGTCCCGGGCGTACACGTTGGCATCGCAAACGGTCAGCGTGCGACCGGCCTTGAGCACCTGCGCCCGGCCGAAGAACGCCTGGCCGCGGGCCGGATTGAGCAGGTTGATCTTGAACTCGGTGGTCAGCACCTGTGCCTGCGCCGGCATGAGCGAGAAGGCCGCATAGCCGGCGGCGTTGTCGGCCAGCGTACTGACCACGCCGGCGTGCAGGAAGCCGTGCTGCTGCGTCAACCGGGGGTCGAACGCCAGCGTGATCTCGCAGCTACCGGGCTGCAGCCCGGTGAGGCGAGCGCCCAGCGTGGCCATGAACGGCTGCGCCGCGAAGCTGTCACGCACGCGGCGCTGGTAATCAGGGTCAGGAGCGGTGAATGACACGCGGCTACTCCGGCGCGCGCGGCGCCAGCGGATGGATGGCGGTGTGGCTCAGCAGGCCGTTCGGCCGGAAACGAAAGGTCTGCGCATGCAGCCGGCCGCCGCTGCGGTACAGCAGGACCATGCTGTCGGTGCCGGTCAGGGTGGCGGTTGCCGCCAGCTGCAGGCGCGGCGCCACGGTGAGCGAGGCGGCGGTCAGTGCCCGTGCCCACCAGGCAGCCACTGCGGTCTTGCCGCGCAGGCGGCTGCCTGGTGCCGGCAGGCGCGGAGCGGTCAGCTCGATGTCGTCCGCGCAGTGGGCCAGCACGGCGTCCAGATCGTGCCGGTTCCAGGCGCCGATCCAGGCGGCGGCGAACTGCCGGGCAAAGCCGGTGGTGATCATGTGCTGGCCTCGTCCACGTGGGCCACGCCCGGCATCCAAACCAGATCGATGTCGCCGTAGTCGACGCCCAGGCGGCTCAGCAGCGCCGTCAGCTGCCCGCGGTGGTGAATCTGGTGGTTGAACAGATGCGTCAGGGCAGTCCACCGCGGCAGGGTCATGACCTTGCCGGTCACCACGCTGGTGTAGCGCACCGGCTGCATCAGGTCGGTTTCCCGGCAGGTCTGCAGGTAGTCGTGCAGCGCGGCGTCGGCTTGCGCCTGACGCCGGCGCAGGGCCGGCAGGTCGGGAGCCAGCTCGGCGTCCAGCCGGCTGGCCGGTGGTGCGGTGCCGCGGATGCGCGCCTGCCACAGCAGGTCGCCCAGCAGCAGATGGTTCAGCGTGCCGTGCACGGACCGGAAGAACGCGCCCAGGTCGGCCCGGTAGTCAGCAGCGCTCAGGCCGGCACAGGCGTCATACAGGCGTGTGTTGACCCAGCGGTTGTAGGCCGCGGAAAGGCGCAGTTGTGTCAGGGCGTCCATGCGGTCTCCTGGTTGGCGAAGCGAGGTCGGGCGGGCATGAGGGGCTTACACATGTAGCGCTCCCGAGTGGATGGTGACCGCCTGCCCGGTCAGGCGCACCCGATCCCCGGCCAGTTCCACCCCGACCACGCCGCCGCGCCGGGAGGCCTGGAAGCCAGTCAGTCGCGTGCGGCCGAGGCGCTCGCACCAGTAAGGCGCCAGTACACAGTGCGCGGAGCCGGTGACCGGGTCTTCCGGTAAGCCGACACCGGGAGCGAAAAAGCGCGAGACGAAATCCTGGTCCGGTCGGTCGCCCGGCGCGGTGACGATCAGCCGCTCGATACCGGCTGCCGTCAGCGCGGCGATGTCTGGCGTCAGTTGGCGCACCTGGGCGGCGTGCTCCAGCACCGCCACGTGGCCCTTCGGCCAGCGGCCGGTCCACACCGGCGAGGCGCCCAGCGCGGCGACCAGTCCTGCTGGCGCGGACGCTGGCAGCGGCGGGTCGGCTGGCAGGTCGAGCGTGATGCCCCGCCCGTGACGCGTGGCAGTGAGCGGTCCGCTGCGGGTATGAAAACGCAGCGGCCAGTCGGCGTGCCGGCGCTCGTGCCACAGCACATGGGCACTGGCCAGCGTGGCATGGCCGCACAGGTCCACCTCGACTGCTGGCGTGAACCAGCGCAGGTCCCAGTCGCCGTCGGCGCGCGGCCGCAGGAAAGCGGTCTCGGACAGGTTGAGCTCGCCGGCCAGGGCCTGCATCCAGGCGGTATCGCGCGGCGTATCGGGCAGGCAGACGGCGGCCGGATTGCCGGCGAAGGGCCAATCGGTGAAGGCGTCGACGATGTACAGCGGTGTGGTCATGGCGGTCCTTCGCAGCGGTCGGCGCACTGTACGTGCGGGGCAGGGTAGCGGTACAGATTCAAAAACGGATTATTGTTGCGGCACAGTTGTCAATGAATCACGCCTGTGCCGGTCCCGCCGGCCGCCTGCTGTACCGGAGCTGCGATGGACCTGTTGTATGACCGCCTGGCCGCCGACCTGCGCGAGCACATCGAGCAGGGCGTCTATGGCGCCGGCGAGCGACTGCCCGGGGTGCGGGTGCTCAGCCGCACGCGCGGCGTCAGCGTGGCCACCGTGCTGGCCGCCTACCGGCGCCTGGAGGCCGACGCTCTGATCGAGGCGCGTGCCCGTTCCGGCTACTACGTGAGTGCGCGGCCCGCCGCCCGGGTGCCGGCGCCGGCGCGTTCGGCGCCGGCCGCGCAGCCGAGTCCGGTGACCGGACAGGAGCTGGTGCTGAGCCTGGTCAAGGCCAGCAACGACCCGGCGGTGGTGCAGTTCGGTGCCGCCGTGCCGGACCCCAGCTTCCTGCCGGTGCGGGCGGTGGAACGGGCTCTGGCCCGTGCCGCCCGCCAGCACCGCAACCGGGCGGCGGCGTACGAGTTTCCGCCCGGCCTGCCGGAACTGCGGCGGCAGATTGCGCGCCGCATGTCCGCCTACGGCTGCGCCGTCGGCGCCGACGATGTCGTCATCACCAACGGCTGTCAGGAAGCACTGGTGCTGGCGCTGCGCGCCGTGACGCGGCCGGGGGACGTTGTGGCCATCGAGTCGCCGACGTTTTACGGCTTGTTGCAGGCGCTCGATTCCCTGCAACTGGAAGCGCTGGAGATCCCCACCGACCCGGTGGACGGCCTGTCGCTGGAGGCCCTGCAGCTGGCGCTGGACCGCTGGCCGGTGCGCGCCTGCATCGCCACGCCGAACTTCAGCAACCCGCTGGGGTACTGCATGTCCGAGGCGCGCAAGCGGCGCCTGCTGACGCTGCTCGGCGCCCGCGGCGTGCCGCTGATCGAGGACGACATCTACGGCGATCTGGGCTTCGGCCCGCGCCGGCCGCCGCCGTGTCTGGCGCTCAGCGCGGGGACCGGCGCCGAGGTGCTGTACTGCGCGTCGTTCTCCAAGACCCTGTCGCCGGGGCTGCGCGTGGGTTGGCTGGTGCCGGGGGGGCACCAGGCGCGGGTGGAATACCTCAAGTACGTTCTGAACATGGCCAGCCCGACGGTGCCGCAGCTGGCGCTGGCGGACGTGCTGCACAGCGGCGGCTACGAGCGCCACCTGCGCGCGGTGCGCGGCGACTATGCGCGTGCCGTGGGCCGGATGATCGAGGCGGTGACGCGGCATTTCCCGGCCGGCACGCGCATCACCCAGCCGGCCGGCGGTTTCGTGATCTGGGTGGAACTGGCGCCGCGGGTGGACAGCCTCAAGCTGGCAAAGCTGGCCCGCGCCGAGGGCGTCAGCATCGCGCCCGGGCCGATCTTCTCGGCCACCCAGAAGTATCGGAACTTCATGCGCCTGTCGTGTGCCGGCCGCTGGGACGGCCGCGTCGAGGCGGCCCTGGGGCGGCTGGCGCGGCTGCTGGATGCGGCCGGCTAGTGGTCCGTCGACGGCCCAGCCGACACGGTGCTGCAGGAATACAGCAGGCGATCTATCAACCCGCGCAGATGCTGGCCGGCGCCGATGCCGTCGCCGACGCTCAGTGCCTTCAAGGCCGCCTGGTGGCCGTCGATGAAGTTCACGAGGTCGTGGGGCGCGCGCTGGGCGGCGACGCGGGTGCGTATTTCCCAGTGCTGGAAATCCCACACGCGCAGGAATTCACGGTTGCCGGACATCATGATGATGCGCCGATGGAAGTTCTGGATGGCTCCGCTGTAGCCGAGCACGTCCTGGGCCACCGCGGCCCGTTCAAGGTCGATCAGCGCATGTGAAAGCGTGAGCAGGTCTTGCGCCCGGCATGGCACGGCCAGCTGTGCCGCACGCTCCTCGAGCGTGGCGCGCAGCTCGTAGGCCTCGGCCAGGCAGGCGGAATCGACGCCACACACCCAGTAGCCCCGATGTGGCTGGGAACGGACCAGGCCGATCAGCTCGAGCGCGTACAGTGCCTCGTGGACCGGCGCCTGGCTGGTCTGGAATTCGTCGGCCAGCGCCTGTTCCTTCAGATGCATGTCCGGCGGGTAGGTACCCTTCAGGATGCGCTCGGCGACCATTCGCCGCAGCCTGTCGCTGAGCCGAAGGCCACGCGGGAAACCGGCGTCGATCATCACGTGTGGCTCCTATAGGGGACAGGCAGCTGGGGCACTATCGACAATCAGCCACCGCAAACATACGTGACCATGCCGCCGCCGCGCTGATCCCGCGCAGGTTCAGCGAAAATCCCGGGCGCGCACACGCTGTCGCCGGCGGGGGCTAGCGCCTCGCGCACCCCCTCGGTACGGAGGCATCGAGGCGGATTCCCAGACGCCGTTCGAGGGCTGGCGGATCGAAGCCGACCGTGCGCCAGCCATCCACTTCGATCAGCGGCCGGCGTATCAGCAGCGGCTCGGCCAGCAGCAGGGCCAGCGCCGTGGCCGCGTCCAGGTCGTCCGGACGGACCGCGCCGGATTTGACCCGCGGCGCGGCCGGGTTGAACCACTGCGCCACCGGCCGGTCGCCGAAGAAAGCCCGCAGACGCTCGGCCGTCCACGGCTCGCGCAGCAGGTCGTGGGCGAGCACCCGGCAGCCGGCGGCTTCGAGCAGGCGCTTCTGGCGGGGGTTGTTGGCACAGCCCGGCTTCTCGTAGAAGTTCACGCGCATCCGATCGTGTCCTGAAGGCGCTCACGGGCGATCCTCAGCAGGCCC
>LNAP01002504.1_pt1 | contig 19322 bp, 16 predicted proteins | sample 602601 | NCBI WGS metagenome assembly LNAP01 (sample SAMN02440304, study PRJNA202911) | soil metagenome | biome: Subtropical and temperate rainforests or woodlands; isolation source: soil samples (1 kg each in a 20% v/v slurry with milli Q water) were... ...
GCCATCACGCCGCCGTCAACGTCCCAGATTGCGCCCGTCACCCATGCTGCCTTGTCCGACAACAGGAAGAGGATGACCTCGGCGACGTCTTGTGGCGTCCCAACCCTGCCGATTGGGTGGAAGCTGTTGAATCCCTGTAAGGCGCCATGAACCTCGGCCTTGGGTATGAATCCCTCGTAAATCGGCGTTTCGACAACCGCCGGAGAAACGGCATTGACCCTGATTTGTTTGGATGCCAGCTCCATCGCAAGGTGCTGGGTCAGCGAATGCAAACCTGCTTTTGCCATCGAATACGCGGACGACGGCGTAGCCGCAATCGCCTGCTTGCCCCACATCGAGCCGATGTTCACAATGGCGCCGGGACGCTCGCTGGCCACGAGATTGGCCACGACTTTTTGTGTGATGAAGAAGAACGCTTTATTCAACGTCAAATATTGTTCGTAATCACTTTCCGAGTGCTCAAGAAACGCCTTCGGGAAGAATACCCCAGCCGCGTTGACCAGAAGATTGATGTCCTTGTGGTGTTCATCGATGGTATGCAGGAGTCGCTTCACATCTTCGGCTCGCGAGAGATCGGCAGTCAGGGCGGTCACGGTGCCCAACGACGACAGCGCCTTGCGGGCCTCTTCGGCCTTGTCTTCACGGTGACCGACGATGACGACGCTTCCGCCTTGCTCAAGAACCATGCGGGCAGTTTGTAGTCCCATCCCGCTAGTGCCGCCGATGACCAACAACTTCTTGCCATTAAATACAGTACTCATAATAATCTCCTTGACTACCAACTAAATGGTATGGCTGTGTTGCAAAAAAAGTGCCGACCTCAGGTCAACACGGTGGAAAGAAAAGTGTTTCCAACTTCGGCCGGTCCGCGTGACGACCGCATGCCACGGCCCACCATCATCGAGCCTTCCAACGCGCACAAGAATGCCTCTGCGAGAGACTCTGGGGTGGAATTCGAGGTGATCAGCGCGGCACGCTGACCATCGGCAACGACAAGAGTCAACCAGTCGAGATTGACTTTAAAGAATCGCTCGACCTCGCTCACAACGGCGTCCGGCAGCGAGTCCGACTCGGCACCCAACATGCCGCAGACACAAAGGCGCCGGTCCTTGGCGAAGGTGCGTTCGAAAAGTAGCCTGTCAGGCGCTTTCGCATGCTGCCCTTCGATGCTCAGCAACTCCTCACGAAACCGGTGCGTGTAGCGCTGTGCGACCACGGCCACGAGCTCACCCTTCTTGGGAAAGTGGTGGTGGATACTTGGTTTTTTGATGCCTACCAACTGGGCCACGTCGTCGTATGAGAAGCCGTTGTAGCCGTGCTGCTGTACCAAGCCTTCAGCGGCATCGACCACCCGCTCGGCGGTCGGCGAGATTTCGGAGAAATGCTTCATGCAAGCGCCTCATTTGATTCGGCGACTGGCAGGTGGCCTGTCTTGACCAGGATGGTGCAGCCTGTATTGCTGAAGGGACGGTGAGCACTCAAATGCGGACTGCGCATCCATGTGCCGGTAGGGTAGCTTCCGAACTCATCCTCAAAGACGCCTTCCAACACATAGATTTCTTCACCGCCGTAGTGACGATGCGAATTGAATCGTGTCCCCGGGGCCCAGCGCACCAAAGCCGTATGTTGTGTGTCGAACTCAGAAAGTGGCATCACCGACAGACCCGGCACGAGGCCTGGAAACCAGGGGCCGTTACGGGTGTCGACCACGGTGCGTTGGCTGTCGGCTAGATCAAGATGGCGCAGCTTGACGAACAACGTGCAACCCGTCGCGGAGCTCGGTGCATGCGAAGAACCTGGTGGATTCTTGATGTAAGTCCCAGGCCCGAAGGTCCCGGATTCGTCGCTGAATTCGCCGTCCAGGACCAGAATCTCCTCGCCCAAGTCGTGCTTATGATTTTCAAAAGCGGAGCCCGGCGCGTATCGCACGATCGAGGTGGCACGCGCCACTTCGTCGCCATCACGCTCCAGTAACTGGCGTTGAATCCCGGTCGCTGGCGAATCGACCCACTGTAAGCTTGAAGGCTCGACGACAACACGCTGCGAAAGATCTGAATTGAGTTTCATGGCTTTATTTCATCTACCGACTACTTGGTAGGTAAGTTATAAGATCCCGATTTGTTTGTCAAATAGCTTTCGCCATTTTCTTTCATCCATTGAAAAAACAATGAATTGGTTACAAGAACTCGCGAAGCTTAGCGTACGATTTTTTCCGAATTCTCTATCGTCCCCTATTCTGCTTTGGGATTCGATGGAGAGTTGTGCGCCCGCCAATCAGTTCTTTCGTCACTACTTGCTTCGTGGGGCCATTGGTTCTAAGCAGTCTTGGCCCAGTACCGGACGCGCACTGTACGATTTCTTCAGCTTTCTTGAAGCCCATAATATTGGCTGGCTCGACGTAGAGCGTGGCGAGGCCAAAAGTCTTGTGGCGGCTTATCGGGACTACTGCTTGGCAACATGCAAGCTGGCACCGAACACCACTCGCCAACGCCTGACTTACATCTGCAAGTTCTACGAATACGCGCTGAAGGAGGGTTGGGTGAAACGCCTCCCCTTCGCCTACGAAGAACGCAGCGTACGAAGTAAAAAAGCCTTCCTAGAACATGTAGATGCCAGCGGCGGCAAGTCCATTGCAAACGATGTGATGCCGCGTAGCCACAAGGCCCCGCCCAAGTTTTTGAGCATGGCTGAGATCAAGTCGCTCCTGGCCGCAGCGGAAAATCCCCATCACCGAATGATGATGCGCCTCGCTTTGCATACGGGCCTGCGCCGTGAGGAAATCGCAGCGTTCCCATTGGCCTATGTCTTTGATCCGGACAGAGCGGGACGAACCGAGCGTAACCTGCGCATTTGTCTCGACCCCTTCGACGGAAGCGGCATGGTGACCAAGGGCAGCAAGCCGCGAAATATTTACCTCAGTCGCCCGTTCATCGCCGAACTCTATCGCTACGTGACGAAGGTGCGTGGCGAGCGCGTTTCACCGAGCAAGCCCCCGCAAAAAGCGCTATTTCTTAACCAATTCGGGGAACCCTATGCCGAGGACGGCAAGAGCCTTAACCGGATCATCAGCGAAACCGGTATGCGGGCTGGCGTTAAGGTTCATACGCATATGCTTCGACACACCTATGCTACGCATACCTTGGTCAGCCTTAAGCGCAATCCCGCGAGCGGGCTGGAGCCCCTTGTGTTCCTTCAACGGCAGCTTGGCCACAGTTCAATTCAGACGACCATGGTGTACCTGCATCTGGTCAACGAAATGGCCGACGAGGCAGTGCTGGCCTATGACGATGAGTTGAACGCATTCATGGGAACAACCTGATGGGCAAGCGCAAGGTATTTGTCAGGACCGACCTTAGCGTTCCCCAGGTCGAGCACCACCACGACGCGGCAGGCAATGTGGTCATCCTGTCCCAGGCTATCCCTCCGAAGAACACTACTGTCGAGCTTGGACGGAATACGTCTAGCAGCCGTCGCTTCGACTTTGCCCGCTGGTACGGCATAGGCATTGATACCATCACCTACGCCTGTCAGCGCCAAATCGAACGCTTCCTCGCCGAGCAGGATGGCGCCATCGCCACCACCACCGTGGCGAGCTACTGCGTAAATGGACTGCGCAACTTCCTCGACTGCTGCGTGCTGCGGGCGACCGCTTTTGGCCGTGACTTACTTTTGACCGATATAAACCGGGACCTGATCGACGGTTACCTCGGCCATCTGGCAGGGCTGGGCGTGGCAACACCGTCTCAAAAGACCCTTTACACGCATACTAAGCCGGTACTGCTTGCCTTGGGGCGGCGTGGGCTGATTCCTCTGATCGCGTCCGGCGATATGGCCACCTTCCCGAGCACTCCCTTCCCGAACAGTAACCACAAGTACAAGGGCGAGACGGCGTTGTCCAACAGTGAACGGCAAGCCTTCGCTGCGGCATTGCGGCAAGCCATCAAGCCGATATGGACCGACGGCGTGTCTGTAACCGGCGAGCTGCTGGCATTCGCACTGTTGGTTGTGGCGCTACACACCGGGCGTAATAACACGCCACTCTTGGAAATGGACCGTAACTGCCTACGTCCGCACCCCAAGGATGACACCGTGTTCCTGGTTCTGTGGAAGCGGCGGGGATACAACACCAGCAAGGTGGCCCTGCGCGCCGAGTCGGACGTCGAACGCCTTCTTGAATCCACGCCGAGCGTGAGAAGCAGCGTGGAGCGTCTGATTCGTCGCGTGATGGTCCTGACCGAACCTCTGGATGCGGAGGCTCCGGTCGACCTCAAGGGGCGTGTATGGCTGTATCGTACTCGCGCCTCGAAAAATGTCGGCAACGTCACTGCGTTGAATGCACCAGCGGTGGCAATCGCGGCAACCCGACTGGTGGCTAAGTATAGTCTGACCGACAGCGATGGAGAGCCGCTGCGCATTAACATCTCGCGCCTGCGCAAGACGTTCGCCAGCCGTATCTTCGAGCTGACCGGCGGCGATCTCGCAACCACAGCGGCAGCACTGGGAAACACCCTTCAGGTCACCGACCAACACTATTTAGCGCCCAGTGAAGAGGCCCGTCACAACTGGCAGTTCATGGGCGAGGTATTGGTGCAGGAGTTATTGACTCGGACCATCGGTAGAACCTATCGGGACACGCCCATGGGCCGCTGCGCCGACCCGGCGAACGGCCAGTACGCTCCGAAGCGGGAGGGCGCGACCTGTATGAACTTCATCAACTGCCTGCGCTGCAAGCACTACGCGGTGACCGCCGAAGATTTGTACAAACTGTTCAGTTTCTATTTCCGCGCACTGGCCGAGCGCTCGCGCATGGATAAACGGCGCTGGGCGCGGGAATACGCCCACATCCCCCGCTTAATCGATCACTACATCATTGCCGAGGGGCTGCGGCGCGGCACTTTCAAGGCCAGTGAGGTGGAGGCAGCCCGTGAGCGCGCCCGCATCCTGCCACACCTGTTCTGGTCGGTTGATCTGATCGACAGCCTGGAGGTATTTGCATGAACGATAACTCCCTAGCGGTACTACCCTGGGCCACCTTTACAGCCCAGCCAGGCGATGTGCGTGGACTCCACGAACGCGACACCCTGATCATCAGCGCGACCCAAGTCGATGGCCTGTGGGTTATCCTCAGCCGCTATGGCGACGACATCTGGCAGCTCGACGGCTTCACCAGCAACGTGCCGGCCTGCCAGAAGCGACTGGACTTCGGCCTCGTGCCACTGGCATTTCGAGCGGTGATGAAGGCGATGCTGTACCGCTACCTACGACGTGGGCGACGAGGGGCCACGCGACCTAAAGGCGGCTCAATGAAAGCTATTTTCCATGATGCAATGCCATTTTTACGTCACCTGGAAGCACTTAAGCTCAATCATATTGGCGCGGTGACTCCCATGGTCTGCGCGACCTACGTGACGACCTGCAAGGCGTACCGCCAAATCAGCCGATACAAGGGTAAGCCGCTGTCGCAACGTGGAATGGAAGCCCGTTTCAAGGCTGTCGAAGCGCTCTATGAACTCAGTCAATACACCGATGACCGAATGCCGACGCATCCCTGGCCCGAGTCTTCCGCAAAAGCGTTGGTGGGGCTCACCGGTCGCGGAGCCCAAGGCTGCAAAACGCCACTAATCCCCGATGATGTGTTTTGTACCCTGTTCGAGCGAGCCTACCAGCAGGTTGAACGCGGTCAGCAACTGCTTGACCTTCGCGATGCACTGGATGCCCTCAAGGCGCGGCGCAAGGGGCAATCCAACACGACTATCAATGTTGCCAAAAACCACCAACTGGGGGCCCTTGGTTGGGAGGGTGGTCTGAAAGCACTCAACAAGGCACTGATCAATCTGCGTACGGCCTGTTACATCGTTCTTGCCAGCACCTCCGGCTGCCGCAACCACGAGTTGGCCAATGTGCAATCAGGTCCACACTTTCGCACCCAGGACAATCAGGGCACGGTCTACCACTGGATGCGTTCAAGGTCGGACAAGACCGATGCGGGTATCCATCACTGGATGATCCCCGAAGCAGCTGTACGTACGCTGCGCCTGATGGAGCGCTGGGCTGTGCCTTATCAGGCCATGATCACCGTAGAACTCCTGCAGCGACGCCAGGCCAACACGCATGATCCACAGATTGTCGAGGCGTACAAGCACCGCCATGCGCTGTTTCTCGGAGTGGCACTGGGAGGTGACCAGGTACGCACGCTTTGCAACGCGACTTGGAACTTTTATCTGAAGGCATTCGCCAAGGATTGCGGGTTGAGTTGGAACCTCACCAGCCACCAGTTTCGCCGCAAGTTCGCCAACTACGCCGCCCATAGCCGCTTTGGTGACTTGCGCTATCTTAAGGAGCATTACGCGCACTGGACGTTGGACATGACATTAGGCTACGGCATGGACGACAGTTGGGGGCAGCACTTGGATCTTGATCTGTATATCGACATTCAGACCGAGCTGGATGATATTAAGCTCGGCGTCGTCAATAACTGGTTCGGTGACGCCCCCCTGGCCGGAGGCTATGGCCTCGCCCTCAAGCAGTGGCAGCGGGAGCCGCAGAACTTGCTGATTTTCAAGGATCATGCCTCGATGCTGAAGTCCATTGCCGAGAGCACCTCAATTCGCAGCAACGGCCACGCTTGGTGCACGGCGGACAATGATGGTTGTGTCGGCAATACCCTTGAGCGCACTCGATGCAGTAACTGCAACAATGCCGTGATCGGGAACAAACATACGGCAATCTATCAGCGGCTCTACAATGAGCTGAAAGGGCTGCTGTATTGTCCAGACATTGGCGACGGAGGTCGCCAGCGCGTTGAGCGCGACCTGATTCGATGCCGCGACGTACTAACCCAGTTGGGAATGCCGCCGGAGACTTTAATCGCATGAAGCCCAAGAACAAGGCAACCCACTACAAGCCGGCTGAGGATCGCGAAAAGGATCTGCGGCTCGCGCTTTATCGCATCCTGAAAGGGCGCACCCACTCTGGAGAAACCAAGATTACCATCGCCGCCGTCGCCCGCGAGGCAGGCGTATCAACGGCGCTAATCCACAACTACTACCCAAAAGTTGCTGAGGCTATCCGCGAGGCTCAGGGGCGCTCCAGTCGCGCTATGCGTGACGTGAAACACCACGACTTGGTCGCTGAGCGCACGAGATCCGCAGACTACCGTCATGAGATAGAGGAACTGCGAGCCAAAGTCGCCAGTCTCGCATCCCTCAACGAGGTGCTATTGGACGAGATCCGTGTGTTCAAAGCCAAGATGAGCGACCGCAAGGTGACGGATCTGGTGTGCATTGATGACTAGAGATTGTAAATCTGTGTTCAGCGACGCTTTAACTGATCACTGAGTTGAGTTGGCAAACCCTTGATGATCAAAGTGCCAGCGGCTTCGTCGTATTCGATCTTGTCGCCCAACAGGTGCGCTTCAAAGCTGATGGACAAGCCTTCGGCGCGGCCGGTGAAGCGGCGGAACTGGTTGAGGGTGCGTTTGTCCGCCGGGATTTCCGGTGACAGGCCGTAGTCCTTGTTGCGGATATGGTCGTAGAACGCTTTGGGCCGATCTTCATCGATCAAGCCGGAGAGTTCTTCCAGGCCCATAGGCTCGCCAAGCTTGGCCTGACTGCTGGCGTAATCCACCAGGGTCTTGGTTTTCTCGCGGGCGGACTCGTCCGGCAAGTCTTCGCTTTCAACGAAGTCGCTGAATGCCTTGAGCAGCGTGCGGGTTTCTCCCGGGCCGTCGACGCCTTCCTGGCAGCCGATAAAATCGCGGAAATACTCCGAGACTTTCTTGCCGTTCTTACCCTTGATAAACGAGATGTACTGCTTGGACTGCTTGTTGTTCTGCCACTCGGAGACGTTGATGCGTGCCGCTAGGTGCAATTGGCCGAGATCGAGGTGACGCGAGGGGGTTACATCCAGCTCGTCGTTCACCGCCACGCCTTCGCTGTGATGCAGCAGTGCGATAGCCAGGTAGTCGGTCATGCCTTGCTGATAGTGGGCAAACAGCACATGGCCGCCGGTGGAGAGGTTGGACTCCTCCATCAGCGCCTGCAAATGCTCTATGGCCACGCGGCTGAAGCTAGTGAAATCCTGGCGACCGTCGAAATACTCCTTCAACCAGCCACTGAACGGATGCGCGCCGGACTCAGCATGGAAGAACCCCCAAGCCTTGCCTTGTTTGGCGTTATAGCTATCGTTGAGGTCGGCCAACATGTTTTCGATGGCGACCGACTCGGCAAGCTCTGAGTCACGGGCGTGGAGGACTGCGGGTGTGCCGTCGGGTTTTTTGTCGATCAGATGAACAATGCAATGACGAATAGGCATCAGAGCGTTTCCTATAAAGGGGGGGGTTATTAAGAATAACCTGCACGGCGTAAGCCGACGATAGCGTTGCTTTTAGCGCGGTATTCACTGGCTGTGCAAGATGTAAATATCGGTCGCGGTAGTGATAGCAGTCACCTGCCACCCCCGCATAAACCGCGTTCTCCTCTCCATCCAGCAACTGCGCCACTTGGGTAACGTCCGCCACATTGGCGGCAGTGACTACCACGCTGTGTACCAGCCCCGACGTGGCGTGGACACCAATGTGGACATTTATCCCGAAGTGCCACTGATTGCCTTTTTTAGACAGATGCATCTCAGGATCGTGCTCGCCTTCTCGGTTCTTGATCGAGGGCGACGCGGCAATGAGGGTAGCATCGACAATGGTGCCTTCCTTGAGCAGCGGACCCTGGTTGGCCAGATGCTGGCTGACCGTTTCAAACAGCACTCGCGTCAGCTGATGGGTTTCCAGCAAGCAACGGAATCGCAGCAAGGTGGTGGCATCCGGCGCCGACTCATGGCCCAGGTCGATGCCGATAAAAACACGAATGGCCTGGCTGTCTTAGACGGCAGATTCGGTGCCCTCATCGGAGAACCCGAAACACTACTACACGACATACATACGCAGCATGCGCGACAAACCAATTGCAGGGCGCCCACGTTTACCTGTGGCGTCGCTGTAGAACGGTGCTACTTGCGCCTCCAGTAGCGTCCAGGGCACCGGTGGTTCAAGGTCAGCCAAGAAGCCATAGCGTCGAGTCTGCTTTTTTCTTACCGGTGTGCACATGGAAGGGAAAATTATTTCGAAAACAGCACGCTAGGTAGCAGAGCGGTTAGCGCGATAGCTAACTTTAAAACACCACTTACCGCGTTTGCGCCAGCTTTAAACTGCTGGCCTGCAGCAGCTCTTTGGTATACGGATGTTCCGGGTTGTCGAATACGGACCGCGCCGCGCCTTGCTCCACCACTTTGCCATCCTTGATCACAATCACGTCGTGTGCCAGGGCGTGGACCACAGCTAGGTCGTGACTAATAAACAGATAAGTGAGGCCGTGTCGAGCCTGCAACTCGCGCAGCAAATCTACCACTTGTTTTTGCACCGTGCGGTCGAGTGCCGAGGTGGGTTCGTCGAGCAGGATCAGCGCCGGTTCCATGATCAACGCGCGCGCGATGGAGATGCGCTGGCGCTGGCCCCCGGAGAACTCATGCGGGTAACGGTGGCGGCTTTGCGGGTCCAGCCCGACTTCTTGCAGCACACGAATCACCGCGTCCTCACGCTCTTGCTCGGTTCCGATGCCATGCGCCAACAGGCCTTCGGCGATAATCTGCTGCACCGACATGCGCGGGCTAAGGCTGCCAAACGGGTCCTGAAAAACCACCTGCATTTGGCGCCGAAGTGGGCGCAGCAGGTCTTGGTTGAGCAGGCTCAGGTGTTTGTTGCCGAAGCGAATCTCGCCCTCCGAGTCGACCAGGCGAAAAATCGCCTGGCCAAGTGTCGACTTGCCCGAACCGGACTCGCCGACAATGCCCAAGGTCCTGCCCTTTTTCAGCTCGAAGCTGACCCCGTCCACGGCTTTGATGTAGTGCCGCTCACGGCTGAACAGCGGTTTTGGCAAGGGAAACCAGACCTTCAGGTTGTCGACTTCCAACAGGTTGTGCCGATAGTCGCAAGGCACCGGGCTGCCGTCGGGCTCGGCTTCGATCAATTTGCGGCTGTAAGGGTGTTGCGGGTTTCTGAACAGCGCGTCGCAACTTGCTTGCTCGACGATCTCGCCGCCGCGCATCACGCACACGTGCTGGGCAACTTTGCGTACCAGGTTAAGGTCGTGGCTGATCAGCAGCAGCGACATGCCCAAGCGCTGTTGCAGCTCGATCAGCAGTTCGAGGATTTTTTGCTGCACCGTCACGTCCAGCGCCGTGGTCGGTTCATCGGCGATCAGCAGTTCAGGTTCGTTGGCCAGCGCCATGGCGATCATCACCCGTTGCCGCTGACCACCGGAGAGTTGATGCGGATAGGCGTTCAGGCGTTTGTGCGGTTCACGGATGCCCACCAGCTCCAGCAGCTCAAGGGTGCGCGTACGCGCGGCGCGGTTTTTCAGGCCTTTGTGCGTGATGAGTATTTCGCTGATCTGCTTTTGCACGGTGTGCAACGGGTTGAGCGAGGTCATCGGCTCTTGGAAGATCATCGCTATGCGGTTGCCACGCAAACTGCGCAATTGGCTGTCGCTGGCATTGATCAGGTCGATGCCTTCGTAGCGGATGCTGCCTTGCGTCTGCACCTCTTTGCCGGGCAGCAAGCGCAGGATCGAGTGCGCCGTGACCGATTTGCCCGAGCCGGACTCGCCGACCAGCGCCAGGCACTCGCCACGGAGGATGTCGAGGTTGACCCCGTGCACCACTTCCCGGCCGCCAAACGCCACGCGCAGGTCACGTATTTCTATCAATGTATTGGTCATCTCAACTCCGGGGGTCGAAAGCATCACGGCAGGCTTCGCCGATAAACACGAGTAGCGACAAAATCAATGCCAGTGCACAGAACGCCGTCAGGCCCAGCCAGGGCGCTTGCAGGTTGCGCTTGGCCTGGCCGATCAATTCGCCCAATGAGGCGGTGCCCGGTGGCATGCCGAAGCCCAGAAAATCCAGCGCGGTCAGGGTCGAAATGGCGCCGGTCAAAATGAACGGCAGGTAAGTCAGGGTCGAGGTCATGGCATTCGGCAGAATGTGTCGGCGCATCAGCGCACCGTCGGTCAGGCCTAATGCCCGCGCTGCTTTGACGTATTCCAGGTTGCGCCCGCGCAGGAACTCCGCGCGCACCACGTCCACCAGCGCCAGCCAGCTGAATAACGCCGTGATGCCCAGCAGCCACCAGAAACTCGGTGCCACGAACCCGGACAAAATGATCAGCAGGTACAGCACCGGCAGCCCGGCCCAGACCTCCTGCACGCGTTGGCCGATCAAGTCGGCCAGCCCGCCATAAAAGCCCTGCAAGGCCCCTGCGGTAATGCCTATCAAGGCGCTGACGGCGGTCAGAATCAGCGCAAACAGAATCGAGATCCGCGCCCCAAAAATCACCCGCGCCAAGACGTCGCGCGCTTGTTCGTCGGTGCCCAGCCAGTTATGCGTGGTCGGTGGGCTGGGCGAGGGTTCGCTGAGGTCGTAGTTGACCGTGTCGTAGCTGAACGGAATGGGTGCGAACAGCATCCAGCCGCCTTGATCGGCGATAAGGTTGCGCACATAGTCGCTGCGGTAATCGGGCTCGAAGGGCAGCTCGCCGCCAAAGTCGGTCTCGATGTATTCAGCCACAATCGGGAAATACCAATGGTCCTTGTAGTGAATGGCCAGCGGCTTGTCGTTGGCGATCAGCTCACCACCCAGGCACAGCACAAACAGGCCGACAAACAGCAACAAAGACCACCAGCCACGGCGATTGGCCCTGAAGTGGGCGAGGCGTCGACGGCCCAAGGGAGACAGGGTGAACATCAGGCAGTCCTCGCCGAAAAGTCGATACGGGGGTCGAGCAGGGTGTAGCAGAGGTCGCCAATCAATTTGATCAACAGCCCGAACAGGGTGAACAGAAACAGCGTGCCGAACACCACCGGGTAGTCGCGGGACACGGCCGCTTCGTAGCTCATGCGGCCAATGCCATCGAGGTTGAAGATGGTTTCGATCAGCAGCGAGCCGGCAAAAAACACCTCGATCAGCGCCTGGGGAATCCCGGCCACCACCAGCAACATGGCGTTGCGCAACACATGGCCGTAGAGCACGCGCTGTTCGGTCAAGCCCTTGGCACGCGCCGTCACCACGTACTGGCGGCTTATTTCGTTGAGGAAGCTGTTTTTGGTGAGGATGGTCAGGGTGGCGAAGCCGCCGATCACCAAGGCGCTGACCGGCAGCACCATGTGCCACAGGTAATCGCCGATTTTGCCGAAAAAGCTCAGGCTGTGGAAGTTGTCCGAGACCAGCCCCTGAATCGGGAACCAACTGACATAACTGCCGCCAGCGAATACCACGATCAGCAAGATCGCAAACAGAAACGCCGGCATGGCGTAGCCAATGATGATGGCGGTGCTGGTCCACATATCAAAGGTGCTGCCGTTGTGGATCGCTTTGCGAATGCCCAGTGGGATCGATACCAGATAGGTGATCAGGGTGGCCCAGAGCCCAAGCGAAATAGTCACCGGCAGCTTTTGCAGGATCAGGTCGGTGACCTTTGCACCGCGAAAGAAACTGCTGCCGAAATCCAGCTGCGCATAGTTCTTGAGCATCAGCCACAAGCGTTCGTGCATGGGTTTGTCGAAGCCGTAGTGCTTGGTGATTTCTTCGATCAGCGCCGGGTCAAGGCCTCGGCTGCTGCGGCTCGCGCCGGCATTCGCGGCGGCCATTTCGCTGCCGCCGCCGCCCACGGCTGCGCCGCTGAAACCCTGCAAACGCGCGATGGCCTGATCCACCGGGCCGCCGGGGGCCGCTTGCACGATCAAAAAGTTGACCACCAGAATGCACAGCAAAGTGGGGATGATCAGCAGTAAACGTCGACTGATGTAATGCAGCATCTCAATGCCCCTCCGACGGTGCGTTTGCCTTGCTGAAGTCGGCAGTGGTCAGCGCGGTTTTGCTGACTTCCCACCAGCTGTCCAGGCCCTCATCAAACGTGGGCTCACGCGCAGGCCGACCGAAACGGTTGAGGTACACGGTGGGCGTGCCGACCGAGTAGTAGTTGGGAATCATGTAGTAGCCCCATTGCAACACTCGGTCGAGTGCGCGGGCGTAATGCACCATGTCGTCGCGATTATTCGCCTGCACCAAGCCGTCAATCAGCGTGTCGACGGCGGGGTCGCGCAGTACAAAGGCGTTGGAGGCACCCACTTGGGTGGCGCTGCCTGAGCCGTACATGTCATACATTTCGCGGCCCGGCGAAACGATGGGTTGGCCGCCGCGCGGGAACTGCACCACGATCATGTCGTAGTCGCGGGCGTTGACCCGGTTGATGTACTGCGCCGAGTCGATCTTGCGGATGTCCATGTTGATGCCGATCTGTGCCAGCGTACGTTTGAACGGCAGGATCATGCGGTCAAAACCGCCTTGACCGTCCAGAAAGGTAAAGCTCAACTGTTGGCCCTGGTCATTCACCAGCTTATTGCCTTTGGGCTGCCAGCCGGCGGCCTTGAGCAGCGCCAGTGCCTGCAATTGTTTGTCGCGGATATAACCGCTGCCATCGGTTTTGGGTGCCTGGTAAACCTGGTTGAACACTTCGTCCGGCACCTTGCCGCGCAACGGTTCGAGAATCTCCAGCTCGCGGGCGTCGGGCAGCTCGGTGGCGGCCATTTCGCTTTTGGGGAAGTAACTTTGCTGGCGCACATAAAAATTGCGCATCATCTGTTTATTGGTCCACTCAAAGTCCCACGAGAGGCTGATCGCCTGGCGCACCCTGCGGTCCTGGAAAAACGGGTTGAGCAAATTGAACGCAAAGCCTTGGGCCGTGCCGGGTTTTTCTTTCGCAAACACGCCGCGTTGCAGGCGCCCGTCGGCCAGCGCCGGGCATTCGTAGCCGATGCTGAATCCGGTGGCCGAAAACTCGCGGTTGTAGTCAAACGCACCGGCCTTGAGCAATTGCCGGGCAATGTCGGTGTCGGCATAGAAATTCACGGTCAAGCGGTCGAAGTTGTACAGGCCTTTGCTGACGGGTAAGTCTTTGGCCCACCAGTTTTTGTTGCGCTCAAAACTGATGCTGCGCCCGGGGTCGACCTGGCTGACCGAATACGGGCCACTGCCCAGCGGCGGTTCAAAGCCGCCGCCGGTACCGAAATCGCGCGACTTCCAGTCGTGTTCCGGCAGGATGCGCATGCTCGCCAGGTCCAGGGCCAGCGTGCGGTTCTGGTTGTTCTTGAAGTCAAAGCGAATTTGCAGCGGGTTTTCCACCACCATGTCTTTGACCTCGCCATACAGCATGCGAAAACTCAGGCTGCCTTTGGTCATCAATGTGGTGTAGGTGAACGCTACATCGTTTGCCGTGATCGGGGTGTCGTCGGCGAAACGGGCTTTGGGGTTCAGGTAGAAACGTACCCACAGGCCGTCAGGGTCGCGTTCCATCTTCTGCGCGATCAAGCCATAGACCGTGTAGGGCTCGTCGAGTGAGCGAAACGCCAAGGGCGAGTACACCCATTGGTCGACCTGCGCGACACCGGTGCCTTGGTCGATATACGGGACGATGTAGTTGAACTGGCCAATTTCCATTGACGCGCGACTCAACGAACCGCCCTTGGGCGCGCTGAGATTGACGTAATCGAAGTGTTGAAAATTGTCCGAGTATTTTGGCGCTTCGCCATACACCGTCATGGCTTGGCTGGGCGTCGCATTCACGCTCATGCACACGCAAGACAACGCAGGCACCAGCAAAAAACGAAGCAGGGGCAGGATGAACGAACACATGATGGAATTTCCTTGTACCGCGTGTTGAACCGTTGAGTGCGTGGCAAAAATCCCCAGCGCTGCGTGTCGAAAAGCGCTGGGGGTTGCGAGCTCGCAATTGCACCGGTACGGGCAGGAGTGGACCCGCACCGGTGTTCACTCAGAAGTGGTAAGTCGCTCGGGCAAAGAAAGTACGGCCCATCGGGTCGCTGTAACGTGGGTCGTAGCCGCTCTGGAAGTTATAAGCCTGGTTGGAGAACGGCGGGTTGCGGTCAAACATGTTTTTAACCCCTACATCCAGGTCCACTGTTTTGTTGAAGGTGTAGCCACCGGACAGGTCCCACAGCGTGTAAGACGCCACACGCGAATGGGTTTCAGGGTCTGCGTCGTCGTAACCGCTAGTGAAGCGGTTGACCAGCGAGGCGCGGTAAGCGCCCAAGTTCCAGGTGCCGCTCAGTACGTGTTTCCAGCGCGCGATCATGCCGTCACCTTCAAACGCGCCGACGCTGTCGGTGTAGGCGCCTCCAATCGTGGTCTGGTAGTCATAACGCGACACGTAGGTGCCTTGCAGGCCCAGGCCGAACTGGCCGTAGGGAGTGTTCGGGAACTTGTAGTCCAGCGACACATCGACGCCGCTGGTTTTGACTGCACCCAGGTTAGCCAGCCCGGTTTGCACGTAGTTGAGCGTGCCATCGGCGTTGCGGATGAAACGATCGGCGTAAGCGTTCGGGTCGTCAAACACGGTGGATTCAGGGAACTCGGCGATCTGGTTGGCGATGTGAATCCACCAGAAATCCAGGCCCATCGACAAGTTACGTACCGGTTGATAGACGAACCCCACCGTCACGTTACGGGCTTTTTCAGGTGACAGATTGGTGTTGCCACCCGTGCGATTATGGAACTGCTGACCACAATCGCGACCGGCGTTACCGCCCGCTTGCACCACACCGCCGGTGCACAGGTTCGGGTCGTTGTAATAACCCTGAGTAAAGGTGGTGTATTGCGGGTTGTACAGCTCATACAGCGACGGGGCGCGGAAGCCTTCGCTGTACGCGCCACGCACCACCACTTCTTTGAAAGGCTGGTAGCGGAACGAGTATTTCGGGTTGGTGGTGCTGCCGAAGTCGCTGTATTTGTCGTGACGCACGGCGGCCGATAATTCCAGGCTGTCGAATACCGGCACGTTCAGCTCGGTGTACACCGCCTTGACGGTACGGTCGCCCTCGACGCTGCCGTTGGGGTCGACGCCCAAGCTGGAAATGTCCGCAGCGAAGGCCTCGTAACTTTGATGGAATTTTTCCTGGCGGAACTCGCCACCAATCGCCAGGCCGGCAGGCCCAGCACCAAACCAGTCACCCACTTCACGGCTCATCCGGCCATCCAGCCCGGTCACGCGGCCCACAGAGGATGAGTACTGGCCATGGTATTGGTTGGCGTCAATCAGCGCCTGCCCGGCAGCGCTTTGCGGACCAAACGGGTTGATGATGCCGTCCGCGATGCCATTGATCATCGCCGCGTCACTGACATACCCGCCGGTGACGCTGGAAAGCACTTGGTTCTGGTTGTACGAGGCGCCAACGTTGTAATCCCAGCCCTTGGCCACACCGTCAAAGCTCAGGACCAGACGCTGGCTGGTGTTCTGGTCTTTGGATTGGCGCCCGCCGGCTGCGGTTTCGCGCCAGTTGAGGTCGACCGGTTGGGTTGCGTCGAACGAGGCGTTGGTCGACGCAGGGGTGATGCCGTTGCCGGGAAAGTACGGCGAGGTCGGGTCCATACTCAGGCCGGTCAAAGGTGCGGGGGCTATGCCTACCGCGTTGTTGTTGCGCGCCCAGAAGTATTCGAGGCTGACACTGTCTTCATCGGTGATCTTGCCGGTGGCCTTGCCGAAGAAGGAAGTTTTTTCGGTCTCGGGCAACAAATCCAGATAGTCGGTGGTGTTGAAGCGGCACACACCCTGGCGTGACACCAGGTTAGGCCCGTTGCAGTTGCCGCTGGACAGCGGGTTAGTGGTCACACCGCCCTGGCTGTAGTTGGCGGGAAAAGAGGTGCCCGACGTCTGGTCCAGGCCACGGCCCGGTGCGTACGAGGTGGCAAAAGTACGGTCCTTGGCCCTGAGGCTGTCCTGCTTGTTGTAGTTCATCACCGCCATCAGGTTGAAACGGTCTTGCTCCAGGTCACCAAAACCCCAACTCCCACTCAAGTCGTGACTGTTGCCGCCACCGCTGGCATCGGCGCCTTCGCCGCCCAGCGAAAGCGTGCCGTCGGTCATGGATTTTTTGGTGATGAAGTTGATCACGCCGCCAATCGCGTCAGTGCCGTACAAAGCCGATGCGCCGTCGCGCAACACTTCAACACGGTCAATGGCGGCGAAAGGGATGGTGTTCAGGTCAACCGAAGCGCCGTCGATGGCGTTGTTGCCCAAGCGGCGACCATTGAGCAGTACCAGGGTTTTGTTGGAACCGATGCCGCGCATATCGGCGAAGCTGGAGCCACCGGTGGACAAGCCCACGGAGCTGGCCGAGTTGCGCAGCGACTGGTTGCCCGTGACCCGCTGCATGATTTCAGCGGTGGTGGTCACGCCCTCACTGCGTAACTGTTCGGTGCGCAGAATCGTGATAGGCACCGCGGTTTCAGCATCGACCCGGCGAATCGCCGAACCGGTCACTTCCACGCGATCAAGTTGCGTGGTGGTGGGGGCGGGCGGCGCAGTATCGGTGCTCACTGCGGCTGCGCTGACGGTACTCGCCGAGTCTTGCGAAGCGGTGGCTTCTGCGGCCTGCAACTGGCCTGCGGTCATCCCCAGGGCAACCAGGTACAAGGGCACAAAGCGATGCCGCCGAACACTTGCAACGAGCGGTTTGAGGGTGAAACCTGAACTCTTCATCTGCATGGTTGATTCCGACTTTATTGGATGTTTGTTGGAATGGTCTCGTGGACCTTCATGATTCCGTTTGGGCTTTGTCGACCCGGCGCAAAACACTTTCTTAAAGCAAGCCGTTCCCCTGCCGGGGCAAAAGTGCCCTTGCATGGCTTGTTACAGCGGGCTACGCAGTTCCTGCGGGAGCGCACGTGCGCGCTCCTGCCGGGGCGTGAAGTTGAGCGTTACCTTGCGGTCATCACCGAAATCTTGGTGATGCCGGAGCGCTCAATCGAGGCCATCGCCTTGGCGACCTGGCCGTAATTGACCGAAGCGTCGGCCTGCAACTGAACCCGCACTTCCGGGTCCTGGGCCTTCACGTCCTGCAGGCTTTTTTCCAGCAGTTCGGGGGCCACTTCGTTTTTGGCCAGGAAAAACTTGCCGTCCTGGTCGACGCTGACCACCACAGGGTCTTTCTTTTTCTCGGTGGCGACCGCATCGGTCTTGGGCAAGTTGATCTTGATGGCGTTGGTCATCATCGGCGTGGTCACGATGAACACCACCAGCAACACCAGCATCACGTCGACCAACGGCGTGACGTTCATTTCGCTGAGCACTTCATCGCTGTCTTGGGTTGAGAACGACATCAGCTTGCCTCCCGTACGGGCGAACGTTTGGCCGAGATGGCCTGGCGGTCGATGGCAAAGTCGCTGCGTTGAGCGAGGGCGTCAAAGTCATGCGCGAAATCGTCCATGTTGGCCGATGCGAGTTTCAGGCGACGCAGGAAGAAGTTGTAAATCAGCACCGCAGGCACCGCGACGGCAATGCCCACGCCCGTAGCGATCAGCGCGTGACCGATCGGGCCTGCGACTGTTTCAAGGCTGGCAGAGCCGCTGACGCCGATGCTTTGCAGGGCTTCCATGATGCCCCACACCGTGCCGAACAGCCCGATGAACGGCGCGGTGCTGCCGATACTGGCGAGAATAGCCTGGCCACTTTCCAGGGAGCGTCGTTCTTTCTGAATCTGCTGTCGCAGGTTGCGTTCCAGCCGGTCGGCGCGGTTGATGGTGTGGGCCAACTGCTGTGTATTGCGCGGCGTGTCATCGACAATCATCGCTTCAAAACCGCTGTTGGCGATGCGCGCCAAGGAACCCGGGTATTGGCTGGCGTGTTCAGCGGCAGTCAACAGATCCGGCGCGGCCCAGAAGACCTTGGTGAACTGGTTGTTCTGGGATTTCTGACGCAAGTATTGCGATGACTTGATGAGCAACAGCGCCCAACTGATCACCGAAAACAGCACCAATGCCCAAAGTACCCCCGGGACAATCATGGAAGACAGAGACTCGTTCATGGCTATACCTCGCACTGCGGTTTAATAACGCGGCTTAAATGAATGTCGGCACTCGACTGGGTTATTCCGGTAACTTGAAAGCGATTGTCTGCGTCGCAAACCCTTCTATCGGGGTATCCCCGCGTTTGGCCGGCACAAACTTCCAATTGCGTACAGCCTCAACGGCGGCGTCATCCAGGGCTTGTTTGCCGCTGGACTTGATCACCTCCACAGAACCTGCGCGGCCGTTGGGCAGCACTTTGATGCGTAGCCCCACCGACCCTTCCCAGTTGCGCCGTAATGCCAGGGACGGGTATTCCGGTGGCGGGTTGCCGAGGCTGGCCAACCCGGACACCGCGGCGGTTTCCTTGACCGGCCCGGGCGCTGCCGCCGGTGCTGCAGGCGCCGGTGTCGGCGCAG
>LNAP01002293.1_pt1 | contig 19320 bp, 19 predicted proteins | sample 602601 | NCBI WGS metagenome assembly LNAP01 (sample SAMN02440304, study PRJNA202911) | soil metagenome | biome: Subtropical and temperate rainforests or woodlands; isolation source: soil samples (1 kg each in a 20% v/v slurry with milli Q water) were... ...
AGCCCTGCATCCTGCAATGCTTCTATGAAGTAAAACACATAGGCCGGGCCACTGCCGGAAATTGCAGTTACCGCATCCATTTTTGATTCATCATCCAGCCATAATGTTTTGCCGACGGCGGCTAATATTATATTCGCTTGATCACGCTGGGTTTTGCTAACATCCGGCATGGCATAAAGTGCTGAAATTCCGGCCCGAATCTGCGCCGGTGTGTTCGGCATTACGCGCACAATAGCGCCGTAATTGGCGAGCCAGCGTGAAATGTCTTTGCTTCTGACGCCTGCAGCAATTGAAACCACAAGCTGTGATTTCAAGACCGGTTTCAATTGGGCACACACTTCTTTAAGCTGCTGCGGTTTGACCGCTAAAACAATCACATCAGCATCATTAAAATCAGCGTAGCTGTCAGTCGCTTTAACATCAAACTCTTGTGCCAGGTCGATACGTTTTTGTGCATCCAGCTCAAGCACGGTAAGCGCTGACATATCTAGCCCATTTTGTTTAAGGCCGCCGATAATGGCACGCGCCATATTGCCGCCGCCAATAAAATTAATTTTCATATACGTTTCCGGAAATTCTGTTGCTATTATTTTTTCTAAATCTAGTTAATATTTAATACGCTATTATTTGGCGTATGTATTTTAATTCGCCTGGCGCGGTCTGGCACCAAATAATGCCGACCCAATACGTACAAAAGTTGCGCCCTGCGCGATGGCTACGGGATAGTCATCTGACATTCCTATGGATAGCGTATCCAGTGCAAATCCTTTTTGCAATAGCGCATCATAGCATTGCCGAACCCGTTTGAATTGTGCAATTTGCTGGTTTATATCATGTGTCGGTGCGGGTATTGCCATCAAACCGCGCAGCTTTAATTTGGGTAACTTTTCGATTTCTGCTGCCAGTGCTGCCAAGTCATCAGGAAAAACGCCGCTTTTAGTATCTTCATTGCTGACATTGACCTGAATACACACCTGCAATGGCGACAAATCTGCCGGGCGTGCTTCATTCAAGCGCTGCGCGATTTTTAAGCGGTCTACACTGTGCACCCATGCAAAATGCTGGCTGATGGGTTGGGTTTTATTGCTTTGTATGGGGCCGATAAAGTGCCATTCAATATTCAGGTCTGTTAACTGTGTCTGCTTGTCCAAGGCTTCCTGCAAATAGTTTTCACCGAAGATCGTTTGGCCAGCTTGATAGGCTTCACGGATTGCAGATGCCGGCTGCGCCTTGCTTACAGCCACTAATTTGACGGATTGCGCAAATTGGCTGGATGCCTGTGCCGACTGAATTGTTGCTAGAATATCTTGCAAGCGATTGCTAATTGTGGTCATAATTCGTGAGGCCTAAATTTGTACATATAATGGGACTTCTATAAAAGCATTCTTTGAGCGCATTACTTCGTTGCGCGGTACTCGTAGCCTCGCTGTATAGCCTATACTATCTCGGCTTCTGCGTTCCGTGCGCCTTTGGCGCCAAGGTCGCGACGAAGAAGCGGGTACTTGGCGGACATGCCCTTTACGGGTAGTACTGCATCTCAAAGAATGCATTTATAGGAATCCCCATAACAATTAAAAAATTATAACAGGAGCAGGTTGTGGACATTTCAGATTTACTCGCATTTTCAGTTAAAAATAAAGCTTCGGATTTACACCTCTCTGCAGGCCTGCCACCGATGATCCGCGTGCATGGCGATATTCGCAAAATCAATGTGCCAGCGATGGATCATAGTCAGGTTCATGACATGGTGTATGACATCATGAACGATGGTCAGCGTAAGGTGTATGAAGAACATCTTGAGTGTGACTTCTCATTTGAAATCCCTAATCTAGCGCGTTTCCGGGTGAATGCGTTTAACCATAACCGTGGTTCCGGTGCAGTATTTCGTACCATTCCGTCAAAAATCCTGACATTGGAACAATTGAATTGTCCGGCAATTTTTAAAGAGATTGCGGAAACCCCGCGCGGTATCTGCCTGGTGACAGGCCCAACCGGCTCCGGTAAATCAACTACGCTAGCGGCGATGATCGATTATATTAACGATAATGAATACGGCCATATTCTGACGGTAGAAGACCCGATTGAGTTTGTGCATCAATCTAAGAAATGTCTGATTAACCAGCGAGAAGTCGGTCCGCATACATTGTCATTTAATAATGCCTTGCGTTCCGCACTGCGTGAAGACCCGGATGTGATCCTGGTGGGTGAGATGCGCGACCTGGAAACCATCCGCCTTGCGCTATCAGCCGCTGAAACCGGCCACATGGTGTTTGGTACCTTGCATACCAGCTCCGCAGCTAAAACCGTAGACCGGATTATCGACGTGTTTCCGGCAGCAGAAAAAGAAATGGTGCGCTCCATGCTGTCAGAGTCATTGCGTTCGGTAATTTCACAAACCTTGCTGAAAACCAAAGATGGTCAGGGTCGTGTTGCTGCGCATGAGATCATGATTGGCACACCGGCTATTCGTAACCTGATTCGTGAAAATAAAATTCCGCAGATGTACTCAGCGATTCAGACTGGTCAGAACGTAGGCATGCAAACCCTGGACCAGAACCTGCAGGACATGGTCAAGCGCAATGTGATCTCAGCCGTTGAGGCACGTTCTAAAGCCGCAAATAAAGACTCCATCATTGGTTAATGACTGGATAAGACTGATTGTTGAATAATATCCACGGTTATTTGCTAATCGTGAAATAAATGTAGTTGAAGGGGAGTTAACGTGCAGAGTCAGATGGAAAAAGGTCAGGCTGAAAAGTTTGTATTCGATTTGTTAAGATTAATGTTGGCAAAAAAAGCATCCGACATGTTCATTACCGTTGGCTTTCCTCCGGCAATCAAGATTGACGGTAAAGTGACGCCGGTTAGCAGCCAGCCACTTACGCCACAGCAGGCGCGTGAAATTGCACGTTCCATCATGAACGATAAGCAAACTTCAGAGTTTGATGCGACTAATGAGTGTAACTTTGCGATTGGTATCCCGAATGTTGCGCGCTTTCGTGTGAATGCTTTTGTGCAGCGCGGTTCAGTTGGGCTGGTATTTAGAACGATTACGACAAAAATTCCGGATTTTGATGAGTTAGGTTTGCCTGACATATTAAAAGATGTGGCAATGACCAAACGCGGCCTGGTGATTTTTGTCGGCGGTACCGGTTCCGGTAAATCGACCTCATTGGCAGCGATGGTCGGTTATCGTAATCAAAATAGCTATGGTCATATTATTACGATTGAAGACCCTGTAGAGTTTGTGCACGAACACAGGAACTGTATTGTTACTCAACGTGAAGTCGGCGTGGATACCGATAGCTGGGAGATTGCACTTAAGAATACACTGCGCCAGGCACCGGATGTAATTCTGATTGGCGAAATTCGCGACCGTGAAACCATGGACTACGCAGTTGCCTTTGCTGAAACCGGCCACTTATGTATGGCGACACTGCACGCCAACAGTACCAATCAGGCACTGGACCGTATCATCAACTTTTTCCCGGAAGAGCGGCGTCACCAACTGTTAATGGATTTGTCACTCAACGTGCGTGCTTTTGTTTCACAGCGCCTGATTCCTAAAAAAGAGGGTAAAGGCCGTGCCGCCGCAATGGAAGTCATGCTGAATTCACCATTGATTTCTGACTTGATTTTTAAAGGTGAAGTGCATGAAATCAAAGAGATTATTTCGAAATCTCGTGAGATGGGCATGCAGACATTTGACCAGTCGTTATTCGACTTACATGAAGCCGATGTCATTACCTATGAAGATGCACTGCGCAATGCTGACTCTGTGAATGACCTGCGTCTGAAAATCAAGCTGGAAGGCAAGGGCGCACATGATAAGGATTTATCTGCCGGACTTGATTCTCTGGGTATCGTTTAAACCGAATTTCTATTGGTTTATACCGTTATGAAAAATGGCGCACTGAATTGAATTCAGTGCGCCATTTTGATTATTAAAGAACAGATAGTTGCTTAGGTTTTTTGCTGGTAGACGATTTGTCCGTGCACAAAAGTCAGTTTTACTTTTCCGGCTAGCTCCAGACCAGTAAATGGTGTGTTTTTTCCTTGGCTCTTAAGCACGTCCGGACATATTTTCCAGTATTCATTGGCATCGAAAACGCATAAGTCTGCATCACTGTTGATGCTTAAATCGCCGGCGGGAATGCCGAGCACCTGTGCTGATGCCTGAGTGACTGACCCGATTGCTTGCAACAAGCTGACTTTCTGTTCGCTAGCCCATTTCAAGGTAAGTGGCAGTAATAATTCCAGACCGGTTGCGCCGATTTCTGCTTCAGCAAACGGCGCCATTTTTGCATCATCATCAACCGGAGTATGGTCTGAGCAGATGGCATCAATCGTGCCGTCTTTCAGGCCTGCACTCAGCGCTTCTTTGTCACGCTGTGTACGCAGTGGTGGTTTCAGGTGGCAGTTTGCGTCGAAATAGCCGATATCGTGTTCGGTCAGGTGTAAATGATTGGCGCTGACATCGCAGCTGATATTCAGGCTTTGTTTTTTTGCAGCACGTACCATATCTACACCTTCTGCGGTAGAGAGGCGGCTGATATGCACTTTTGCACCGGTTTCCTGTGCGATGCGCAAGATGGTTGCCAGTGCCAGTGCTTCTGCTGCGCTTGGTATGCCTTTGAGGCCTAGTCTGGTTGCAACTTCACCATCATGTGCTACGCCTTTTGCCGCCAGAAATGGCTCCTCGGCGTGCAGGAATAAGGTAAAACCAAAGGTGGCTGCGTATTCCATCGCGCGCCATAGGACTTGCGTGTCGGTAATCGCGACATTGGCCTGCGAGAATCCGACGCAGCCTGCGGCAGTTAATTCGCTCATTTCAGATAAAGCTTTGCCTTCTAACTGTCGAGTAAGTGCGCCCAACGGGTAAACATGGGCAAGGCCTTGCTGTTTTGCGCGATGTTTAAGCATTTCAACCAGGCCGGGTTCATCCAGTACCGGGTCGGTATCGGGTGGGCAGGCCAGACTGGTAACGCCGCCGGCGACTGCTGCCAGTAACTCGCTTACCAGGCGGGCTTTGTATTCATCACCCGGTTCGCGCAGTCTGGCAGATAAATCCACCAAGCCTGGGCAAATGGTCAGGTTTTCTGCATCAATGATCTGGTTGGCAACAAATCCTTCCGGGCTATTGCCAACTGCAACAATCTTGCCTGCGGCGATATAGACATCCAGTTTGCTGTCGATATTGTTTTTAGGGTCAATCACGCGACCGTTTTTTATTTGTATTTTCATTACGCGGCTCCTCCCGGGTTGGCCGGACTGCCGCCAGAACTTTGTTGTTGTGCTGGCAGTCCACCTGCCAGAATTGCCATGACCGCCATGCGGATTGCGATGCCGTAAGTGACCTGCGGCAATATGACAGATTGTTTGCCATCTGCAACATTGGAATCGATTTCCACGCCGCGATTCATCGGTCCCGGATGCATGACTATGGCATCGGGCTTGGCAAGCTTGAGTTTTTCCTGCGTCAGGCCGTAGGTCTTGAAATACTCCTGCGAGCTAGGCAGCATGGCGCCGCTCATGCGTTCGTTCTGCAAGCGCAGCATCATGATTACATCAACATCTTTCAGGCCTTCTTCCATATCATGGAACACATGCACGCCTAACTTCTCAACTTGTGTCGGCAGTAATGTTTTTGGCGCAATCACGCGTACTTCCGGTACGCCTAATGTAGTCAGCGCATGGATTTCAGAGCGCGCAACGCGGGAGTGTAGGACGTCACCGACGATTGCGATTCTTAAATTATGCAGATCCGGTTTGTATTTGCGGATGGTGAAAACATCAAGCAAGCCTTGTGTCGGGTGAGAATGGCGGCCATCGCCCGCGTTCACTACATGGATGTGCGGCGGCACATGCTTTGCAATCAGGTGTGCCGCACCGGACTGCGCGTGACGAACCACGAACATATCAGCATGCATGGCGATCAGGTTATCAACGGTATCGAGGATAGTTTCACCTTTGGATTGTGAAGATGTGCTTACATTCAGGCTGATTACGTCGGCAGAAAGGCGTTTGGCTGCAATTTCAAAGGTAGTGCGGGTGCGCGTGCTGTTTTCAAAAAACAGGTTACATACGGTTTTGCCGCGTAACAGTGGCACTTTCTTAACTTCACGCTCTGCTACGCCTACAAAAGATTCTGCGGTATCCAGTATCTGGTTAAGTATTCTTTTGGGTAAACCTTCGATAGAAAGCAGATGTTTGAGGTTGCCGTCACGGTCGAGTTGAGGATTATTCATGCTCTTGTGTTCTCGCGCTGTTATGTTGAGTGAGTTCCAGCACCAGTGTGCCATCTGCCAGTTTTGTAAGCTGCATATGCTGTGAGGCATCCAGCGGAATGTCTGCTGCAACGATCTGCGGCGCAATCGGCAGTTCGCGTCCACCGCGGTTTACCAGTGCGACCAGGCTGATGCTGGCAGGACGACCGTAATCGAAGAGTTCGTTCATCGCGGCACGTGTGGTGCGGCCGGTGTAGAACACGTCGTCGATCAGGATAATGTGTTTATTTTCTACATCAAATGGAATCTGGCTCGGACGGTTTTCTGCTTTCAGGCCACGCTTTGCGTAGTCATCACGATAAAAAGACACATCCAGCGTGCCATGCTCAATCCCGTGTTTGCTGACGGTGCTTTCAAGCAAGGAGAGCAAGCGCTGCATGAGCCATACGCCGCCGCTATGAATGCCAACTAAAGCCGTATTTTTTTGCAATAACGGTTCCAGTTGATGTGCCAGAACTTTTAATAAGTCTTCTGCACTTGGCAGTTGGGGAGAGGGTGAGCTTGAATGATTTTTTGTCATGCTGTTATTTTACTGAATATTTATCATTGCTAGTAAATCTTCTTAAATTGGCATTGTACAAAACACACTTAAATCATCATAGGCTGTCAAAATAACTGCGTAATATGGTCTGCGCCGCAACCTGATCCAGCATTGGTTTTTGCGCGCGACCCTTTATACCAGACTCGTTAAGCAGTTGACTGGCTTCTGTCGAGCTGTAGCGTTCATCAATCATGATGACAGGCAGGTTGAAACGGCCATTGAGGCGGCGTGCGAATTTTTTGCACAGTTGGGTAACCTCAGTTTCGCTGCCATCCAGACTTAACGGTAAACCTACCACCAGCAGTTTAGGCCGCCATTCATTAACCAGTTGCGTAATCGTGGCAAAACGTACTTCGTTACTTTCGTTATCGATGGTAGTCAGCGGGTTTGTACTATTGATCAAGTGTTCACCAACTGCAATGCCGATGCGTCTTTCGCCAAAATCAAACGCCATCACTGTGCCGGACTCTACTTTGGTTTTGTCGTAAACCTTTTCGTTATCAATGAGCTGCAAATGTGATGCGCTAGACATCAGGCGTGGCCTGCTACATCGGACAGCATCGATGGATCAAAGCCCAGTAGTGCCATTGCGGCAATAAGCTGTTCTTCATGCTGGGTATCAAACAGCACTTTTTTTAGCGTTTGTACATCTTCAGGTTTCACTGACAACCAAGCATTCTGCGAGATTTCCTGTTCCAGTTGGCCGGCTGTCCAGCCCGCATACCCAAGTGACAGCAGTAATTTCTCGGGGCCGCTGCCTTGTGCAACGGCTTGCAGAATGTCTTTGGAAGTTGTGAGTGCGATATCATCCAATACTGTAATTGAGCTATCCCAGTCACCTGCAGGCCGGTGCAGTACAAAGCCGCGCTCATTTTGTACCGGCCCGCCATATAGAACTGGTTTGTCTGTAAGCGCTTTGTCTTGCAGATCTAAATTAATCTTCTCAAATAACATGCTGTAAGTCATTTCAGTAGGGCGATTGATGACAATACCCATCGCACCATCCTGATTGTGTGTGCAAATGAAAGTGACTGACTTCGCAAAGTAAGGGTCAGTCAGGTTGGGCATTGCGATCAGGAAGTGCCCGGTGAAGTTAGTATTTTCCAGTGTCATAACGTTTAAATTTCAGAACCCGCTTCCAGATAACCTGTTACTTCCAAGCCAAAGCCCGCCATACTTGGCATTTTGCGCTGATTAGCCATCAGTTTCATTTTTCTTACGCCGCAATCCAGCAGAATCTGCGAGCCTATGCCATAAGTTCTGAGTTCCTGATTAATGCGTATAGGTTCATCAGCACCTTGTATGCGCTCTATAATACTTTTACTTGTTTCCGACTGGCGCAGTAAAACCATGACGCCAGATTCAGCTTTTGAAATGACTTCCATTGCTTTTAGCGTATTCCAGCTATGCGAACAGCTGGTGCTGTCCAGTAAATCGAACACTGAAAGCGGTTCGTGCACGCGCACCAGCACCTCTTTATCCGGTGTCGGTGTGCCCTTGATTAAAACCAGATGCGTTTCTTTGCCGATTTTGTCAGTGTAGGCAACCAGTTTCATTTCACCGTATGGGGTTTGCACCATGCGCTCGGCACTGCGTTGAATAAAGCTTTCAGTTTCGGCACGGTAGTGAATCAGGTCGGCAATCGTACCTATTTTCAGATTGTGCTCAGCCGCGAAGCTCATCAGGTCAGGCAGGCGCGCCATGCTGCCATCGTCTTTTAATATTTCACAGATCACGCTGGCTGGTTTTAATCCGGCCAGTTCTGCTAAGTCGCAGCCTGCCTCGGTGTGGCCGGCACGAACTAATACGCCGCCATCCATGGCTGCCAGCGGAAAAATATGACCCGGACTGACAATATCTTGCGGCTTTGCATTTTTGGCGACAGCAGCTAGTACGGTACGTGCGCGGTCGGCAGCTGAAATGCCGGTAGTCACACCCTCTGCAGCTTCAATTGAAACAGTAAAGTTAGTGCCCATGCGTGCGGCGTTTTTTTCTACCATTTTTGGTAGGTTTAGCTGGCTGCAGTGTGCTTCGGTAAGCGTGAGGCAAATTAGTCCACGGCCAAATTTTGCCATGAAGTTGATATGCTCTGGGGTAGTAAATTCAGCCGCTAATACTAAGTCACCTTCGTTTTCACGATGTTCGTCATCCACTAATATGACCATGCGGCCAGATTTTATTTCTTCGATAATTTCCTTGGCGGGGCTGATATGGTTAGTCATTATTATTTTGCCCTTTATTCTCTAATTTCCCTGGTTTTTCAGATTGCTCCTGATTTTCACGTTCCCAGAGCGTCATGCGTTCTACATAGCGCGCAATCTGGTCTACTTCAAGGTTGACGTGATGGCCGTCAGCCAGTGATTTCAGTGTGGTATGTTCTAGCGTATGCGGAATCAGGTTGATGCTGAATATGTCGTTAGCGATACTATTGACGGTAAGGCTTACACCGTTTATGCAGATTGAGCCTTTAACCGAAATGTATTTTGAGATGGCATGCGGCGCAAGAATGTTCAGACGCCAGCAGTCCCCCAGCTGTTCAAAGCTAACCACTTCGCCTACGCCATCAACGTGGCCGCTGACTAAGTGGCCGCCCAGCCTGTCACTCAGGCGCAGTGCTTTTTCCAGATTTACCGGGTGTGGGTGGTCAAGACCCACGGTGACCGAGAGCGTTTCATGAGATACGTGAGCATCAAAACGCTCTGCTCCTAGTTTTATCACCGTCAGGCACACGCCATTCACGGCAATACTGTCGCCCAGTTGAACGTCGGCCATGTCAAGCTGCCCGGTATTAATTGCAAGCTGTATATCTTTACCGATCGGGGTTGCTTGTGTAATCTCACCGACGGATTGTATGATTCCTGTAAACATAATTAGAATTTTAACAGATAACATTAGAGAACAATTAGAACCCTGCTAAAATCCGCATATGAAATCACTACCTTACGAGTTATTTGTCGGCTGGCGTTATACGCGGGCAAAACGCAAAAATCATTTTATTTCCTTTATATCCCTTACCAGCATGATAGGCATTGCGCTCGGCGTAGCTGCACTGATAGTCGTGCTGTCGGTCATGAATGGCTTTCAGAAAGAACTACGCACGCGCATTCTGGGGGTGGCTTCTCATCTCGAAATTACCGGGTCTAACAATCAGCTCGCTGATTGGCAGCGCATTGGCGAGTTTGTCGGCAAGGCTCCGCATGTGCTCGCCAGCGCACCTTATATTACAGCGCAAGGTATGCTCAGTTACGATCAAGGCGTGCAGGGCGCAATCATTCGCGGTGTGATGCCGAATGCTGAAGATAAAGTAGCAGATTTAGGCCGCCATATGAAGGCAGGCGAGTTGACTGATTTACGTGCCGGTGAGTTCGGTATTATTTTAGGGGCAGATCTGGCTTTTGCCTTAGGCGCGCAGATTGGTGACAAAGTCGTGGTGATGGCGCCGCAAGGGCAGTTTACGCCGACTGGTGTAGTGCCGCGCCTTAAACAATTTACGCTGGTTGGCCTGTTCCAGATCGGTATGTATGAATATGACGCTGGTCTGGCGCTCATTCATATTGATGATGCTGCCAAGCTGTACCGCATGGGGAGCAATGTATCCGGTGTGCGTCTGAAATTGAATGATTTGTTTGATGCGCCGACAATTTCAGCCGCGATGAGCGAGCGGCTAAACCAGCAGCACAATCCAAACGGCAATTATTATGTGACAGACTGGACACAGCAGCATGCCAATTTCTTTCGCGCCGTACAGATGGAAAAACGCGTGATGTTTATTATTCTCACGCTGATTGTAGCTGTAGCCGCTTTTAATATCGTGTCTACGCTGGTGATGGCTGTGACGGATAAACGCGCCGATATCGCCATCATGCGTACTTTCGGTGCCAGTCCGCGCAGCATCATGAAGATATTCATTGTGCAGGGCGCCATGATCGGCGTGATCGGTACGGTGCTGGGTGCGGCCTTTGGTATTCTGGTCGCGCTTAACATCGAAACTATCGTGCCCTTTATCGAGGGGCTGTTCAACGTACAGTTTTTGGCAAAAGATGTTTATTACATCAGCGATTTGCCTTCTGATCTCGCATGGTCAGACGTTACTACGATAGTGACTGTATCTTTCATATTAAGCCTGCTGGCAACGCTTTACCCAAGTTACAAAGCAAGCAGAATCAATCCGGCAGAGGCCTTGCGTTATGAGTAGTTCAGTTTCCCAATCTATTATCTCTTGTGCTGATTTACATAAAACCTATCAGGGCTTGGATGTTGCTGTACTAAACGGTATTGATTTATCTGTGAATGCCGGCGAGCAGGTAGCGATTGTCGGTGCATCAGGTTCCGGTAAAAGTACCTTGCTGCACTTGCTGGGTGGGCTCGATATTCCTACCAGCGGTGATGTGCACATACTTGGCAACAACCTCTCACAGTTATCCGAGACACAAAAGGGTAATTTACGTAATCAGTCACTGGGGTTTGTTTATCAGTTCCATCATCTGCTGCCTGAGTTTACAGCACTGGAAAATGTAGCGATGCCGCTTTTGATTCGGCGCATGGCGCGAGAGCAAGCGCTTACCTTGGCAAGTGAAATGCTGACCAAGGTGGGGCTGGCACACAGGCTGGAGCATATGCCGGGTGAGCTTTCCGGTGGCGAGCGTCAGCGTGCTGCACTGGCAAGAGCCATGGTCACGCAGCCGCAATGTATATTGGCAGATGAACCTACCGGCAATCTGGATCGGCATACTGCCCATGCTGTATTTGATTTGCTGCTGGAAATGAACCAGATGCAGAATGTGAGTTTAATCGTGGTGACGCACGATACAGAGTTGGCATCGAAAATGCGACGTCAATACAAGCTGGTTGATGGCAAACTGGTGTCTATTTGATCAATGATCTTGCTGGCACTGGCTTTTGTATCAGGTGCTTTCTGTTTGCAGCAAATGCCAGTTTTGCCCAGCCTCTACTGGGCGTTGGCATTAGTCCCACTGCGATTGATTCAAATTAAACTTGCCAGTGCCAATCCACTTTTTTTAGCTTCTCTAAAACGCCCACTCTTAATCTTTTCAAGCTTTCTCTTCGGTTTTTTCTGGGCAGCTGCGTTTGCAGCAATTCGTCTCAGTGACGAATTGCCTGCTGCTTGGGAAAATAAGCCAATACAGATTGTCGGCATAGTAGCAAGTGTTTCTGAACTGACCGAACGTGGTGAACGCTTTCGTTTTGACGTCGAAACAGTGCTGACTGAAGCCGCAGTTTCACCCCAGCATATCTCACTTAGTTATTACTCGCCTCAAGCTTGGGGCGAGCCTCATGTGCACAGCGCACAAAGGCTTGCACAATTCAAGGCGGGTGAGCGCTGGCAATTTACCGTGCGCTTAAAGCGTCCGCATGGCACACAGAATCCACATGGGTTTGATTTCGAGGCGTGGGCGCTTGCTGAAAATATTCGCGCCACTGGCAGTATTAAAGCCAAAGCCGACAATAAAAAACTGCAGAACTTTGTCTGGCGGCCGGCATACATGGTTGAGCATGTACGCGAGCTTATTCAGCAGCGTATTTCGCTTGCGCTTGCAGGTAAGCCATACAGTGGAATTATTCAGGCGCTGGTGATGGGGGATGATAGCCAAATTGCAGTGAATGACTGGCAGCTATTCCTACGCACAGGTACCAGTCATTTGATGAGTATTTCGGGTTTGCATATCACCATGCTGTCTGGCTTGGTGTTTGCGCTGGTTGGATTTTTGTGGCGGCGCATTCCGGCGCTGGTAATGCGTTTGCCGGCGCGAAAAGCGGCAACGCTGGCAGGTATGATGGCTGCGGTGGTTTATGCGCTGATTGCGGGTTTTGCTGTGCCCACGCAGCGTACCTTATATATGTTAATGGTTTTTGCGCTGGCGTTATGGAGTGGCCGCCAGCTGGTTATTTCCCAAGTGCTTGCATTGGCGCTGATTGTAGTTGTGCTGTTTGACCCGTGGGCTGTGATTTCCGCAGGGTTCTGGCTGTCATTCGGTGCGGTGGCCATGTTAAGTTTTGCTCTCGGAGCACGCGTCGGTCATGCACATTGGTTTAAAGCTGCGCTGCTGACGCAATGGGCCGTCACTATCGGCATGGTGCCATTGCTGCTTATTATGTTTAATCAGGTATCAGTAGTCTCCCCGTTTGCTAATGCGATTGCGATTCCACTCATCAGTTTTATTGTCACGCCACTGGCATTACTAGGCAGTTTTTTATCTATTGAGTTTGCCCTCAAGCTTTCTCACCATGCGCTTGATGTCTGCATGATGCTGCTTAATTGGTTTAATCAGTTACCTGATATCGTCTGGCAGCAGCATGCCTCACCATTGTGGACATTGTTGCCAGCGACAATTGGCGTGTTATGGCTGATGCTGCCGCGCGGAGTGCCTATGCGCTGGCTTGGATATCTTGGGCTGTTACCTATGTTATTAATTGCACCGCAGCGGCCAAACGCAGGGGACATGAAAGTCACGGTGCTGGATGTGGGGCAGGGCTTAAGTGTGGTAGTGCAAACGGCAACGCATAATTTGCTTTATGATGCAGGTGGTAAATACAGTGAACAGGCAGATGCAGGAGCACGTATTGTGCTACCTTTTTTACGTGGCGAGGGTGTAAGTAAACTGAATGGCTTTATTGTTAGCCATAATGATACTGACCATAGCGGAGGTATGCCTACAATATTGGCGCAGATGCCTGTATCGTGGCTGGCAAGCTCACTACCAGAATCTGCGGAGCAGCACGATAATATTAAGCATGTAAAATGTTTTTCGGGGCAGCATTGGGTTTGGGATGGCGTTGATTTCCAGATGATATATCCGCAGTCTGATAGTTATAACAATGCTGCGTTGACTGACAATAACCGCAGTTGTGTACTCAAAATTACCAGTGCATCAGGTAGCTTGCTGCTTACGGGAGATATTGAACGGCCGGCTGAGGTGGCACTGATTGAGCAGCAGCAAAATAATCAAGCTCCAATTTCCCTGAAAAGCGATGTCATGGTTGCTCCGCATCACGGTAGCAAGACTTCATCCAGTGTTCAATTCATCAGCGAGGTAGAGCCAAATCTGACTATTTTTACTGCCGGCTATTTGAACCGATTCAGGCATCCGCGTGCGGAGATTGTGAAGCGCTATGAGGATGCGCAAAGTAAAATACTGCGCTCGGACTATCATGGTGCGATCACGCTGAATTTTGATGCGCTAAATTCAAAAGCTGCATTTAGCGCGCATAGTTGGCGTCAGCAGAATAGGCGTTACTGGCATGATTTTTATGAATGATCATCAAACCTGACAGGTAAGCAGAATGCAAAAGGATTGCAGTAGAAGCTTGCCCAAAAGCAGACTACAAGCTAAAGTATCGCACGGATTTAATTTATCCATTTATTTGGCGTTTTTATCAGGTTATTGAATTTAGGGAGTTGCACTGTGTGGCAAATTATTTTAGCAGCCGGTTGGCCTATCTGGCCGCTTATCATCGCATCAGTTGTTGCTGTGGCAATTATAGGTGAGCGTCTTTTTGCATTACGCGAAAATATCATTTCTCCAAAAAATTTGCTGCCAGAAGTGCAGAAATGGCTTGCTGCGGGCGGCGTAAATAAAGAAACGATTGAGCGCCTGGAGCAGAACTCCCAGCTGGGCCGTGTGTTTGCTACGGCACTGGCAACTGCAAAACAATCACGTGATATTACTAAAGAGTCTATTGAAGAAACAGCACGTGCTGTTGCGCATGAGTTGGAAAAATATCTTGCGACACTAGGTACCATCGCTACAGTAGCCCCATTGCTTGGTTTGCTAGGTACAGTTATTGGTATGGTCGAGTTATTTGGTGCATTTACTTCAACCGGACACGATGTAGCGCAATTTGCCCGTGGTATTTCGGTTGCACTGTATAACACGGCAGCAGGTATTGTAGTGGCAGTGCCGGCAATGATTGCTTATCGTTATTTCCGTACAAAAGTAGATGCAATCTTGATTGATATGGAACAGCAGGCAATCAAGCTGGTTGAAATCCTTCATGGTGAACGTTAATCCTAACGTTAAATAAATTAACGCTGATTTGTAACATACTTGGGTCAAAGAGCTTGGCCGATGTTAAAAGGAATAACAAATGAATTTTCAACGTGGCAAAAAACACGAAGAACTTGAAATCAACTTCATTCCGTTGATTGATGTGCTGCTGGTGATTATTATCTTCTTGATTATCAGTGCGACATTTTCACGCACTAATGAGTTGCAGATTAACTTGCCAACCGCAGAAGCAAATGCCCCGCAGGATAAACCGCTGATGATTGAGGTGGCAGTGGATGCTACCGGCAAATACCTTATTAATGGTAAGTCGATCGCTGATAGCTCTGTAACCGGTATCAGCGCTGCATTGCAGGCTGCTGCCAATGGCGGCGGTAAAGAGCCTACTATCGTGATTAATGCTGATGCCAACAGCACGCATCAATCTGTGGTGAATGTGATGGAAGCTTCACGCGTCGCAGGTTACACGCACATTACATTCGCTACACAAGTGCAGTCAGGGCCTTGAGTTCAAGGTAGCGTTCCATAATCACTTGCCTATCAATAGCTAGTCTTTTAAAGTCAATCGACGTAACACATGTCGTCTAAAGCCAAAAAATCTAAAATAAAACTGCAAGATGCAGTCAATATCCCAAGCGCAAAAGCGGTGTATTTGCGTTTGTTCCGTTATGCGTGGCATTACAAGTACGTTTTTATTGTAAGTATTGTGGCGCTGGTCATTTTAGCCGCCAGTAATACTGCATTTCTGGCGCTGATCAAACAAGTTACTGATGAAGGTTTTGTGAAAAAAGCTGCAGATCAGGCCATTATCTTGCCGCTGATGCTGATTGCCCTGATGGTGGCAAGGGGCTTGGCAGGTTTTATATCGTCTTACTGTATGCGTGTTGTAGCCCGCAAGGTTGTAGAAGATTTTCGTAAGGAGATGTTTGCCAGGCTGATGCTGTTGCCCGTGCATTATTTCGACGCAAGATCAGCCGGTTCTGTAGTTTCCAAGTTCACTTACGATGTTGAGCGCCTTTCTGTTGCAACTACGCGTTCCTGGATGAATGTGCTGCGTGATCTGTTAACGGTGATTGGTTTGATCGGATATATGCTTTATCTGGACTGGAAATTAACGCTGATATTTGCGGTAGTGCTTCCTTTTATAGGGTTTTATCTTAAGAAAATTACACCAAAATTAAAAGCAAACGCTAAACAAGTGCAGCACAGTGTTGGTGAGATGACTAAATCTGCAGAAGAGGCAATTGCAGGCCAGCGTATTGTCAAGATTTTTGGCGCGCAGGAGTTTGAATATAACCGTTTTGCGCAAATTGCCAGTAACAACCGACGCATAGAGTTGCGTGTGGCGCGTATTTCAGGCTTGAGCAGCTTTGTGGTTGAGCTATTTGCAGCGCTGGCCTTGGGTTTGGTCATTCATTATGCTATCGGCAATTTCACCGTGGGCGAGTTCGCAGCTTTTGTAGGTGCATTGCTAATGTTGATTTCTCCGATTAAGCATATTGCGGCGGCTAACGAAGATTTACAGGTGGGTTTAACTGCGGCACAAAGCATTTTCGAGGTGATCGACTCGAATAAAGAAGTTGATGATGGTATTAAGGCGATTGCTCGTGCTAAAGGTGAAATTGAATTCAGAAATGTAACTTTACGTTATGAAAACACTCCGGCTCCAGCACTTAATGATTTGAGTTTCAAAATCAGAGCGGGTGAAAAAGTTGCTCTGGTGGGACGTTCTGGCGGTGGGAAAACAACCCTGGTGAATCTGATCCCAAGATTCTATGAGTTGCAGCAGGGCACTGTGCTGTTGGATGGCATTGATGTACGTGAATTAAAGCTCAATAACTTACGTGAGCAATTTGCTTTAGTTAGCCAGGACATCATTTTATTTAATGATACGATTTTTAATAATATCGCTTATGGCGTGTTGCGAGATGCCAAAGAAGAAGAAGTGATTGCTGCCGCAAAAGCTGCGCATGCCTGGGACTTTATTCAGCATCTGCCTGATGGTTTGCAAAATGTAATTGGTGATCGCGGCGTCAAGTTATCAGGCGGTCAGCGTCAGCGTATTGCGATTGCGCGAGCAATTCTAAAAAATGCACCGATTCTATTATTGGATGAAGCGACATCTGCACTTGATACAGAATCTGAACAGCATGTGCAGGCAGCGATGGATGCGCTCATGCAAAACCGCACCAGCATTGTGATTGCACACCGCCTGAGCACGATTGAAAATGCGGATCGTATTATGGTGATGGAGCGTGGGCAAATTGTTGAAACTGGAACCCATGCGGAACTAATGCAGTTAGAAGGGCATTATGCCCAGTTGTATCAAAAGCAATTTAGCTAAAACACTTTAGGCTGATCATGGCGAACTGGTTTCAAAAACAATGGGCTGCCTTTACACTCTGGCACATCTTGTTGATGCCATTATCCTGGCTTTTCGGTCTCGTTGTTTTCTTGCGCAAGTATCTCTACCAGCATGGCTGGTTTAAAAGTTACCGATTAAATGCTCCAGTCATTGTTGTAGGTAATATTAATGTCGGTGGTACTGGTAAAACCCCACTGGTGATCTGGCTCGCGGAGCAATTGAAGCTGGCAGGATACCAGCCTGGAATCATCAGCCGCGGTTATGGCGGCAGTGCACAGCAAGTGGTCGAAGTGCTTCCTGATAGTAATCCAATAGAGGCAGGCGATGAAGCCGTGTTGATAGCGGCGCGTACTCATTGCCCGGTGTTCGTAAGTGCTGATCGTGTATCGGCGGGGCAGCATCTGTTAAAAACATATCCGCAATGCAATGTCATCATAAGTGATGATGGTTTGCAGCATTATCGTATACAACGCGATGTTGAAATTGTTGTATATGACAGTGTGAAAGGCTTTGGCAATGGCGCTTTGCTGCCGGCAGGGCCATTGCGCGAATCGAAAGCCAGATTAAAGACAGTGGATGCTATTGTCAGCAATGGCGCTGATGGCAGAGAAAGCCTAAGGTGCTTTACTCCTATTGCAATGCAGCTTGTGGCAACGGATTTTTATAATCTGGTCGATATCCAAAAAAAGTCTAGTGCACAGGCGTTGGCGCAGCAGACAATATTGGCTGTTGCCGGCATTGGTAATCCCCAGCGTTTTTTCGACCAGCTAACTGATCTGGGTTTGCAATTTGAGAGCCGGGCGTATGCTGACCATTATATATTTCAGGCTAAAGACTTTGAGAGCATCAATGCTGATGTGATTTTGATGACGGAAAAAGATGCAGTCAAATGTCGCGCGTTTGCGCAACCCAATTTTTGGGTGTTACCAGTGAACGCACAGGTGAATAGTGGTTTAATGACCGTTGTGTTGAATAAATTAAATAGTAAGTAAATCGAGGCGTATATGGATGCTAAGCTCCTGCAAATTCTGGTTTGTCCTGTCACTAAAGGGCCTTTAATCTACAATAAAACTACAAACGAGTTGATTTCCAAATCCGCACGTTTAGCTTATCCAATCAGGGATGGCATTCCTGTATTGCTGGAAGACGAAGCGCGTAAGCTAGAGGACGGTGAAGAAGTTGCATAATTCTCAAGATACAACCCCCAAGTTTTATGTAGTGATTCCCGCGCGCTATGCTAGTACGCGATTGCCAGGCAAGCCATTGCTTGATATTGCTGGCAAACCCATGGTCGTTCATGTGGCAGACCGTGCCAGATTAAGCGGCGCAGCGCAGATTATAGTTGCGACCGATGACTCGCGCATTGTCGAAGCGGTGAGGCAGCATGGGTATTATGCGATGCTCACACGCGCTGACCATGTAAGCGGAACGGATCGCATTGCCGAAGTTGCGTTGCGCGAAGGCTGGCAGGATGATGCGATTGTCGTTAACGTGCAAGGTGATGAGCCGCTGATCGATTCTGCACTTATTTCTGAAGTTGCAACAACTTTGGCTAATAATAAAGAGGCCGTCATGGCAACCGCATGTCACGGCATTCATAATAAGGCTGATTTTATCAATCCTAATATTGTAAAAGTAGTATTAGATAAGCAAGGTCATGCGCTATATTTCAGCCGCGCACCTATTCCTTATCCTAGAGATACTTATACAAGTGAGTCTGAACTGCCTTCAGATATGCCGGTATACCGACATATAGGTATATATGCATATCGAACAAAGTTCTTGAATCAATATACACACATACCTCCGGCAGCGATTGAGCAGTGTGAGAGCCTTGAGCAGTTGCGTGTGCTTTATCAAGGTTACAAAATTGCAGTTGCCATTACTGACAACGCACCTGCCACCGGCGTTGATACGGAGAGTGATTTAGCCTTTGTTCGCAGTGTAATAAGCCAGTAATTGATTCAAGATTAAACTTCCAGCCACATACATGCAGATTCCTTCATAAAAATTCGCGATAGTGCTTGCAGTAAGTATGCAGGTTTGCTATAGTCTCACCTCTCGACAGCAACAAGTCGAGCCGGACGCGGGATGGAGCAGTCT
>LNAP01009412.1_pt3 | contig 19310 bp, 20 predicted proteins | sample 602601 | NCBI WGS metagenome assembly LNAP01 (sample SAMN02440304, study PRJNA202911) | soil metagenome | biome: Subtropical and temperate rainforests or woodlands; isolation source: soil samples (1 kg each in a 20% v/v slurry with milli Q water) were... ...
TGAGCGTGTGCCGCAAAGCCACAAAATCACCCTTGAAGATATTCCCGAGGGCGGGCGGATTATTCGCTACGGGCAGACCATCGGTTACGCCCTCAAGCCCATCTTGCGTGGTAGCTGGGTTCAGGAAGACCAACTGCGTATGCCGACGGCGCCGCCGCTGGATAGCCTGCCATTGTCGACTGAGGTGCCTGCTCAGCAGGCGCCGTTGGAAGGCTTCACCTTCGAGGGCTTTCGCAATGCCGATGGCACCGTCGGCACGCGCAATATCCTCGGCATTACCACCACCGTGCAGTGCGTGACTGGCGTGCTCGATCATGCGGTAAAACGCATCAAAGATGAGCTACTGCCCAAGTACCCCAACGTCGATGACGTCATCGCGCTAACCCACAGCTACGGCTGCGGCGTGGCGATTACCGCTACCGACGCTTACATCCCCATTCGCACCGTGCGCAATCTGGCGCGCAACCCCAACCTGGGTGGCGAAGCCTTGGTCATCAGCCTGGGCTGCGAAAAGCTGCAAGCCGCGCAAGTGATGCACGAAGATGACGCCTCGGTAGACCTCAGCGAACCGTGGCTGTATCGCCTGCAGGACTCCAGCCACGGCTTTACCGAAATGATCGAACAGATCATGGAACTGGCCGAAGTGCGCCTGAAAAAACTCGACCAGCGCCGCCGCGAAACCGTGCCGGCCGCCGAGCTGATTTTGGGTATGCAATGCGGCGGCAGCGACGCGTTTTCCGGTATCACCGCCAACCCGGCGCTGGGCTACGCCAGCGACCTGCTGCTGCGTGCTGGCGCTACCGTGATGTTCTCGGAAGTCACCGAAGTACGCGACGCCATCTACCTGCTCACCTCGCGGGCGCAGACCAAGGAAGTGGCAGAGGAGCTGGTGCGCGAAATGGACTGGTACGACCGGTACCTGGCCAAAGGCGAAGCCGACCGCAGCGCCAATACTACGCCCGGTAACAAGAAGGGCGGGTTATCGAATATTGTCGAGAAGTCCTTGGGCTCTATCGTCAAATCCGGCAACAGCGCCATCAACGGCGTGCTTGGCCCAGGCGAGCGCTTTAACAAAAAAGGCCTGATCTTCTGCGCCACACCGGCCAGTGATTTTGTCACTGGCTGCCGGCATGAACCTGCATGTGTTCACCACGGGGCGTGGTACGCCATACGGTTTGGCCATGGCGCCGGTGGTGAAAGTGTCGACCCGCACTGAACTTGCACAGCGCTGGCCGGATCTCATCGACATCGACGCCGGCCGCATCGCTACCGGCCGCGCCAGTATCGAAGAACTCGGCTGGGAGTTGTTTCACTACTACCTGGACGTGGCCAGCGGCAAGAAACACACCTGGGCCGAGCAACACAAACTGCACAACGACATTACCCTGTTCAACCCGGCGCCGATTACCTGAGTTAGGCAAGCGCCTGCACTTCCCCCTAACCCTCTCCCCCAAGGGCGCGAGGGGACTAAATTGAAGTTTTGGCGGCGAGCTCGGTTGGCTTGGCTATAGGCGATTTAGCTCCCCTCTACCGCTTGCGGGAGAGGGGCTGGGGGTGAGGGCAGCGTCATCCGCAGTTCCGCAACCGGCAAACCCTCCCATATTCGGAGTACCCATGAGCAAGCCTAAAGTCCTCCAGATCGGCCCGTTAACCGAACGCTTCCAGCACAACCTTGCCGAGCACTACGACGTCACCGCCCTCTGGCAACAAGCCGATCCGCAAGCCTTCCTAAACGAGCACGGCGCGCAGTTCGAACTGCTTGCCACCTCGGCACGCTTTGGTTGCTCGGCCGAACAACTGGCCGCCTTGCCTAACCTGAAAGCCATCAGCAGCTTTGGCGTCGGCTACGACTCGATTGCTGTCGACGCCGCCCGTGACCGTGGCATTCAAATCAGCACCACCCCCGACGTACTCAACGACTGCGTCGCCGATCTGGCCATGGGTTTGATGATTGACACCTCGCGCAAGCTCGCCGCCTCGGAGCGTTTTCTGCGGGCCGGTGGTTGGCTCAAAGGCAATTTTCCCTTGGCTCGGCGAGTCAGCGGCAAGCGCTTGGGTATTGTTGGTCTGGGGCGAATTGGCCAGGCAGTGGTTAAACGTTCCAGCGGTTTTGATATGGACGTGCGCTACCACAACCGCTCCAAATTGAACGACAGCCCCTACGGTTATGAGGCCAATTTGATTGATCTCGCACATTGGGCCGATTTTCTTGTGCTTACTTGCGTCGGCGGTGCATCTACCCACCACATCTGTTGGCCGCATTGGGCCCCAACGGCATTGTGATCAACGTGGCCCGCGGTTCGGTAATCGACGAGCAGGCGTTGGTAAAGGCCCTGCAAGACGGCACGTTGGGCGGGGCAGGGCTGGATGTATTCGAAGCCGAACCGCAAGTGCCTGACGCCTTGCTCGGCCTGGATAACGTGATGTTGCTGCCCCACGTCGGCAGTGCCACCGAAGAAACCCGGCTACAGATGGAAGAGCTGGTGCTGGCCAACCTTGCTGCATTCGTTGAGCGCGGTCAGGTACTCACACCGCTTTGATCGACCGTGTTCGCGGGTTTACCCGCAAACCGCACCTTGGCCACAAGCGAGGGGGCGTTTCACTATAGAGCTGTCTGCAATACCCCAAGGTGCGCCACGAGCGCACCTTTTTTTATGCCTGGTTGCTGACCAACCATCCGCTAGTAAACGCCATGGCTCGTGGCTCGTGGGCTAGGCTGATGCCTGCGATAAAATTCGGCGTTTGCTTAGCGGAGGTCACCATGAGTACAACAACGGCCAATGAGTTCTTTGTCACCCGCGTACTGGACGCGCCACTGCAGCAGGTCTGGCAGGCCTGGACCGAGCGTGAACAGTTGCAGCAGTGGTGGGGCCCCAAGGGGCTGGAGGTTGAAATAGCTGACCTCGACTTATCGCCCGGCGGTCGCTGCCTGTATGTCATGCGTACCGCCGAAGGCAGCGAAATGTGGGGGCGGTTTCTCTATCAGGAGATTGAGGCGCCACACAAACTGGTGTGGCTCAATGCTTTTTCCACGGCTGAAGGCGGCGTGTCCCGCCATCCCGCTGCAGCGAATTGGCCGCTGCAAATGCGCTGCTGCGTTGAGTTCAGCGAGCAGGGCAAGCAAACCCTGCTGACCTTGCGCTCCAGAGCCTTTGAAGCCAGCGAGCTGGAAGAAAAAACCTTTGTCGAAGGCTTCGACTCGATGCGCCAGGGCTTCGGCGGTACCTTTGATCAGTTAGTGGATTACCTGGCCAAATCGGCCCGTGCGTAAAAGTGAGTCGTTGTGGATTTATTCAGTGCTTCCCCGATCAAACTGCCCCATGCCGACCTGCGCTACACCCCGCAGTGGGTTCAGCAGGCTACGGCCGATAGCTGGTTGGCTGAATTGCTGGGGAACACTCCGTGGCAGCAGCCGCAGGTATTTATCCATGGCCAACACTTCCCGGTGCCACGTTTGCTGGCCTGGTACGGCGACCCTGGGGTTGCTTACCGATACTCCGGATTAACTCATCAACCTTTGCCGTGGACACCGTTATTGGCCGAGATTCGTGCCCGTGTGCAGGACGAAGTCGGGGAGCCGTTCAACGGCCTGCTGCTTAATCACTACCGCGACGGGCAGGACTCCATGGGCTGGCACAGTGACGATGAGGCGGTGTTGGGCACCAACCCGACCGTGGTGTCGCTGAACCTCGGCGGCACGCGGCGCTTGGACTTACGCCGGGTCGGCAGTACGCGGATTGAACACTCGCTGGAACTGGAACACGGTTCGCTACTGGTCATGGCCGGGCAGACGCAGCATTATTGGCAGCATCAGGTGGCCAAAACGCGCAAACCGTGTGCGCCGCGGCTTAACCTCACTTTTCGTCTTATCCGGTCCCAGCCATGAGCAATGACAGCAAGCTGATCGACTTCACCGCCGAGCGCGACAAGCGTATTCACGACCTTAAGGACAAGCGCCTGAACGAAGTACGCAATGCGTTTGAGCAAGCGCTGCCCATGGGCAAAGCGAAAAAGAAAAAGCCCAAGGGCAAACCGAAAAAGCCTTAAGCGCTGCCCCCGCGTTGCCCCTGTCTGGTGGCAACCGCCGTTTTTTTCTCCGGTGACTACGCCGACCTCCAGTGCCATTGATGCAGATCAACGCTGCGACCAAACCCGATGCCTATCCTGTGTCCATTGTTTTCACGGGCACCTCAGGAGGCTCCTATGTTTTTCGACGTCGCAGTGTTCGCAGGTCTGGCAACAGTGGGCCTGATGTTCGCTTTCTTTGCAGGGATTGGTTGGTTTATCCGTAGCGACATCCGCAAGCACAAAGCACAGCAGTAAGCGGTCACTACGGTTTCACGGGCACGCAAGGCTTTTGGGCAACTTAGGCCTGCGATTTAGCAGGCGCGACTGATGAGGCGGTATTTTTCACTGCCATTGGTGGATGCCTTTTTCCTCGCTCTCCAGCTATCGTGCATAGGTATTCCCTGACAGGCCTTACCCGTGCGCACTCTGTTGCAGGCGTTTTTCGCGCCTGAAATTCCAGCGGTTAAATTTGCGATCAAAACCCTTTTCGGCGCTGGCCTGGCGTTGTGGTGCGCGATGCGCTTTGGCCTCGAGCAGCCGCAATGGGCACTGATGACGGCGGTGATCGTCGCCCAGCCGTTGTCGGGCATGGTGGTGCAGAAAGGGTTGGCGCGGCTGTGCGGCACCTTAGTCGGTACGGTGATGGCGGTGGTGGTGATGGCGTTTTTTGCGCAAACGCCGTGGTTGTTCTTGCTGGTGCTGGCGACGTGGTTGGGCATCTGTACGGCGGCGTCAACGTTGTTGCGCAGCGCTTGGTCCTACGCCTTTGTGCTCGCCGGCTACACCGTGATCATCATTGCCTTACCCTCGATCAGTAACCCACTCAATGTGTTCGACCAGGCCGTGGCGCGCTGCACGGAAATCTCTCTGGGCATTGTCTGCGCCACCTTCGCCAGCGCTTTGCTATGGCCGCAGCGCGTCGAGCAACTGCTGGCTAAGCAGGCGCGCGATGCCTGGTCGGCCGGCATCCAGGCCTCGCGTGCGGCCTTGAGTGGCGAGCGTCAGGAGCGCCAGGGATTGCTCGGTGCCTTGGGCCGAATTGTTGCGGTGGATGCTCAGCGCGAGCATGCCTGGTTTGAAGGCAATCGCGGCCGACAACGGGCGATAGCGCTCCGGGTGCTGAGCCGCGATCTGCTTACTCAGCTGCGCCTGGCCCGTGGCGTCGCCCGCCAGTGGCGCCAGCTTACGCCGGCCGAAGCCGAGCAGCTGCAGCCCTGGCTGTTGGAGGTGCAGCAGGCGCTGGATGACCCGCAACCCGCACAACTGCTGACCCTGCGCGAACGCCTGATCGCCGCCGCCGATAACCCCGAGCTGCCCACGGTGCAGCAATATTCACTCGGCCGCCTGGCGCTGCTGGTGCGTCAGGTGCTCGCTGCCTATGACACCTTGCAAGCGGTGGAGCAGGGCGTAGCGCCGGCTGATGCGCCGCGCGCCATGTCGTGGCACCGCGATATACAGATGGCCGCCTTGTATGGCTTTCGCAGTGGGCTGGCCTTTCTGCTGGTTGCCGCGTTCTGGATGGCCACCGGCTGGACCTCCGCCACCGGCGGCCTGACCATGACCGCCGTGCTCTGCAGCCTGTTCGCCAACCGTGAAAATGCCGCGCAGATTGGCCTGGGTTTTCTGCGCGGCACCCTGTATTGCATCCCGCCGGCGTTTATCGTTGGCCAGCTGTTATTGCCGCAACTCAGCGGTTTTGCCCTGTTGTGCCTGGCCATGGGCGTGCCGTTGTTCTTTGCCACACTGGGTATGACCAAGCCGGCGATAGCGGGCACCTCGACTGCGTTTTGCCTGCAATTTATCGTGCTCTGCGCGCCGCAGAATCTGATGCGTTTTGACGTGGCATCCTTTCTTAACTCTGCGTTGGCGATGGTCTTAGGCGTGGGTTTTGCCGTGCAGATTTTCCGCCTGATTGGCCTGCGTAATCCGGCCTGGCATGCCCAGCGTTTGCTGCGCGCCATGCTCATCGACCTCAGCCGTTTAACGCAGCGGCCGCTGGCTGGCGCGGAGAACTGGTTTGGCGGGCGCATGGCCGATCGTCTGCTGCAACTGGCCCGGCATTACCCTGTGCTGCCGTCGCAATCGCGCAGCCGCTGGGACGATGGCATCAGTGGCCTCGACCTCGGCGATGAATTGCTGCACCTGCGCCGCTGCCTGGAGGTGGCGCAATCGCCAACCCTGGCCGAAGCTGAACGGCGTTTTATGCGCAGCCTCGAGCCGGTGTTGCTCGACGGCCCGGAGGCGCATTCGGTCTCCGCGCTGGATCAACCCGTAGCGCAGCTACTCGGTGCTGTGCGTGAGTCCGGCGCCAGTATCGACCGCCGTCTAGCCCAAGCTGCGCTATTGCAGCTGCAATTCAGTTGGAAGCAATGGTGCGAGCAATCGGAACTTAACCCCTACACGCCGCCCACAGGCGCGGCGGCAGAGGAGGCTGAACATGGGCTTGCGTGAGTGGGCGTTGGGCGGCGTATTGCTCAGCCCCTTTTTGATTTATGTGCTGTTGGCGCTGTTGTGTACCGGGCTGCTGCGCTTCGGTTTGCAGCGCGTTGGCGTGGCGCGCTGGATTTGGCACGAGGCGTTGTTCGACACCGCCTTGTTTGTCTGTGTACTGGCCGCCCTGGTGGCGGTTACGGGACGTTGGTAGCCGTTATAGGAGAGCTGCATGCGTTCTACCCTGCGAGTGATCGTGACCTTGTGCTTGGTGGCGGCGGCCTTGGTGGCGGGCTACGACCTATGGCGTTACTACATGCTGTCGCCGTGGACCCGCGATGCGCGTATTCGCGCCGATGTGGTGGTGATTGCACCCGATGTATCCGGTTGGGTGGTCGACCTCAAGGTGCACGACAACGGCCAGGTGAAAGCCGGCGACGTGCTGTTCAACCTTGATCGCGAGCGCTACCAGGCGGCGTTGGAAAAAGCCCAGGCCGTGGCCAACACCCGTCAGCAGCAACTGCGCCTGCGCGACCATGAAGCGCAACGCCGCGCGAGCTTAGGGCCGCAAGCTATCAGTGCAGAGCTAAAAGAAAACGCGCAAATCACCGCGGATATCGCCCGTGGCTCGTTGCGCGAAGCACAAGCCGATGTGGCACTGGCGCAAATCAACCTGGCCCGCAGTGAAGTGCGTGCGCCGCGCAGCGGGCAAATCACCAACCTGCGTTTAGCCCAGGGCAACTACGTCAATGCCGGGCAAGCGGTGATGGCCCTGGTGGATGAGCAGTCGTTTTACGTGCAGGCCTATTTCGAAGAAACCAAGCTGCCGCGCATTCGCGTCGGGGCGCCGGTAAAAGTCTGGCTAATGAGTGAAGGCCAAGCGCTGACCGGGCAGATCGAGAGCATCAGCCGCGGGATTACCGACCGCAACGCCATTCCCGATGCGCAGCTATTGGCCAATGTGGAACCGACTTTTAACTGGGTGCGCCTGGCCCAGCGCATTCCGGTGCGGATCAAGCTCGACCCGTTGCCACCGGAGGTGCAGCTCAGCGCCGGCATGACCGCGAGCGTGCGGGTAGAAGAAGAGGGGGAGGCGAGCCAACCGTAGACCCGCATCCCCGCCTGCGCGCGGGGTGACGCAGTTCCCTCAAACTCCACCGTCATTCCCGCGCAGGCGGGAATCCAGGGTTTCGCAGGAAACGCTTAGCCAACCGTAATCGGCGGCAGCTCGGTCAGCGCTACGGTTTGCTGCGAGCGCGGCGCGAGAATTTCGGCCTCGCCATCCACGACCAATTCATCGCGCTGGTTGAATACGCGAGTGGCAACCCGTACGCGGAATTTCGGCAGCTTTTCCAGAATCTCCAAGCGCACGGTCAGGGTGTCGCCCAGTTTTACCGGCAGGGTGAAGCGCATGGTCTGGCCCAGGTAGATGGTGCCCGGCCCGGGTAGTTCGCAGGCAACCGCCGCACTGATCAACGCGCCGCTAAACATGCCGTGGGCGATGCGTTCTTTAAACATGGTGCCGGCCGCGTATTCAGCGTCCAGGTGCACCGGGTTGTGGTCACCGGAAACCGCCGCGAACAGCTGAATATCGCGTTCTTCCACGGTCTTGCTGTAGCTGGCGGTCTGGCCTACTTCAAGGTCGGCGTAAGGGGTGTTGGTGCTGGTTTTGTTGGTGCTCATGCGGGCTCCTGGCTTTCGGGATGGCTGCGGCGGCTGAGGCTTAAGGTCTTGTCCAGCCAGCCGAGCAAGTCGGTGGTTACCTCGTCGCGGTTGGTCTCGTTGAGCAACTCGTGACGGGCATCCGGGTACAGTTTCAGCAATGTATTCTTGTGCCCGGCTTCACGCAGGGCGGCGGTGAGGTGTTCCAGGCGTTTGCCGTCGCTCACCGGGTCGCGGTCGCCGCCAATAATCAGCAGCGGCAGGTTGGCGTCGATTTGTTTGAGGTGGGTGACCGGGGTGATCTGCTGCATGCCTTCGAGCAGGTCGATCCACAGCTGGTTGGTGCAGCGAAAGCCGCATAACGGGTCGTTGACGTATTTATCCACTTCCAGCGGGTCGCGGCTTAGCCAGTCGAAGGCGGTGCGGTTCGGCTTGAAAGCTTTGTTGAACGAGCCAAACGACAAAAAGTCGATTACGGCGCTGCGCCCGGTGGCGCCCTGACGCCAGCGCTCGAAGCGGGCGATGCCTGCCGCGGCCTTATACAAGCCAACCGGCTGGTAGTTGGAGCCGGACAGAATCGCCCCCTGCACGCTGCAGCTGTGGTGCATCAGGTAGGCCTGGCCGATATAGCTGCCCATGCTATGGCCGAGCAGAAAGATCGGCACATTGGGGTGCTGCTGGCAGATATGGTGGTTGAGGTTGGCCAGGTCGCTAACCACGCGCTGCCAGCCATTTTGCTCGGCGTACATGCCCAGCACGCCGCGTTGCGCGGTTTTGCCATGGCCGCGTTGGTCATGGGCATATAGCTCGTAACCGGCGGCCACCAGCGCCTCGCCCAAGCGGGCATAGCGACCGCCATGTTCGGCCATGCCATGGGCCACCATCACCACCGCCTTGGGCGCCTGTTCGGCGTACCAGCGGTTGACGTACAGGGGGGCGGCATCGCTCGCCGTTAGCCAGAAATCATCGTGAAGCATGGCAATCCTCGTTCCTTGTATGCGCCCCAGACCCAATGAAAAGTACTGCGTTCGGTCTGCACCTAACGGCCTCCCTGGCGGCTGTGACAAAACAGCTACATACCGTTAACGGGAGGTTGGGCATTGTAGAGCCGGCGCCTCGCGTTGTCCCAGCCCGGCGTTGTTTAGTCTGCAACTACGAGTTGAGCAAGATTCACGTAGTTAATGACAGTGCCTTTGCTATTTGCGCGATGTGCCAGAGCTGCTAAGTTCCCGTCAGCCCCGAATGCGCGGGCCAGACACTCTCAGGTAACGAGGATAAAAATAATGCAACCTGAATTCTGGAGCGACAAACCCCAACGAAATTGACTTGGGTGCCTATAAGTCGGTGATTGAGGTGTTTGAGCGTTCCTGTAAAAAGTATGCCGACCGGCCCGCGTTCTCTAACATGGGCGTGACCCTGACCTACGCCGAGCTGGACCGCCTTTCCGCAGCGTTCGCCGGCTACCTGCAAAAACACACCGACCTCAAACCCGGCGACCGCATCGCCGTGCAACTGCCCAACGTGCTGCATTACCCGATCGCAGTGTTCGGCGCCATGCGTGCTGGCCTGGTGGTGGTCAACACCAACCCGCTGTACACCGTGCGGGAAATGCGTCACCAGTTTAAAGACTCCGGCGCCCGTGCCCTGGTGTACCTGAATATGTTCGGTAGCCGCGTGCAGGAAGTGCTGGCCGACACCGAACTTGAATACCTGATCGAAGCCAAGATGGGCGACCTGCAACCAGCGCTTAAAGGTTGGCTGGTCAACACCGTGGTCAAGCACGTTAAAAAGCTGGTGCCCGAATACAACCTGCCGCAAGCCATCAGCTTTAAAGAAGTGCTCAAACAGGGCAGTGGCCAGCCGTTGAAGCCGGTGAAAGTCGGCCTCGAGGATATCGCCGTGTTGCAGTACACCGGCGGCACCACCGGCGTAGCCAAGGGCGCCATGCTCACCCACGGCAACCTGGTGGCGAATATGCAGCAGGTCGATGCCTGCCTGGCCCAGCACGGTCCAGACGGCCGGCCGCTGATGCAGCCTGGCCAAGAAGTGATGATCGCGCCGCTGCCGCTGTACCACATCTATGCATTCACCGCGAACTGCATGTCGATGATGGTCAACGGCAACCACAACGTGCTGATCAGCAACCCGCGTGACATCGGTGCCTTTATTAAGGAACTGCAAAAGTGGCGCTTCTCGGCGCTGCTGGGCCTGAACACCTTGTTTGTGGCCTTGATGGAGCACCCGGAGTTCAAGAACGTCGACTTCTCCAACCTCAAGGTCACCAACTCCGGTGGCACCGCGCTGGTTAAAGCCACCGCCGAACGTTGGCAGTCTGTCACCGGCTGCACCGTGGTTGAAGGTTATGGCCTGACCGAAACCTCGCCGGTCGCCAGTACCAACCCCTACGGCGAAAAAGCCCGCTTGGGCACCGTCGGTATTCCGGTCCCGGGCACCGCCTTTAAAGTAATCGACGACAACGGTGAGGAAGTGCCGTTGGGCGAGCGCGGCGAGCTGTGCATCAAAGGCCCGCAAGTGATGAAAGGCTACTGGCAGCGCGAAGAAGCCACCGCCGAGGTGCTGGATGCCGAAGGTTGGCTGAAAACCGGTGACATCGCCGTTATCGACCCAGATGGCTTTACCCGCATCGTCGACCGCAAAAAAGACCTGATCATCGTCTCCGGCTTTAACGTTTATCCCAACGAGATCGAAGATGTGGTTATGGCCCACCCGAAAGTGGCGAGCTGCGCCGCAATTGGCGTGCCGGACGAGAAGTCGGGCGAGGCGGTGAAGCTGTTTGTGGTGGCGCGCGAGGGTGGTTTGACCGCCGAAGAACTCAAGGCCTACTGCAAAGAAAACTTCACCGGCTACAAAGTGCCCAAGCACATCGTCTTTAGAGAGTCGCTGCCCATGACCCCAGTGGGCAAAATCCTGCGCCGCGAATTGCGCGACATCGCCTAAAAGCCTAGGGTTAAAGCCGTTGCCTGGCTTTAACCCGGTTTTGTTTCAAACGTGACCGAAAGCCTAGCTCTCGGTCATTTTTTTGACCGGTGAGGCCATGTTTGGTGCTGGTCGCCCCCCTTCAAAGCTGCTAATCTCGGCCCGCTTTTTGGCCTGCCAGCACGGCTAAAAACACACGAAAATCACAAAAAACAGCCGTCATTGCGCGGTGAAGATTAGCTGTTGCTTAGGAGTGGGCTTCCATGACCGAAAATTTCTGGAAGGATAAGTACCCTGTTGGGGTTGCTGCCGAAATCAACCCGGATCAGTACCCGAATATTCAAACGGTACTGAAACAGTCTTGCGAACGCTTCGCCAACAAGCTGGCCTTCAGCAATATGGGCACGTCGCTCACCTACGGTGAGATGTACGAGTTGTCGGGTGCCTTCGCCGCCTACCTGCAACAAAACACTGATCTGCAGCCGGGCGATCGCATCGCCGTGCAACTGCCGAACGTCCTGCAATACCCCGTTGTGGTGTTTGGCGCCATCCGCGCTGGCCTGATCGTGGTCAACACCAACCCGCTGTATACCGCGCGGGAAATGGAACACCAATTCAACGACTCCGGCGCCAAAGCGCTGATCTGCCTGGCCAACATGGCCCACCTGGCCGAGGCCGTGCTGCCGAAAACCGGCATCAAGCACGTGATCATCACCGAGGTCGGCGACATGCTGCCGCCGCTCAAGCGTCTGCTGGTCAACAGCGTCGTCAAGTACGTGAAAAAGATGGTGCCGGCCTACAACCTGCCGCAGTCCGTCAAACTCAACGATGCACTCTCCAAAGGCCGTGGCCAGCCGGTAAAAGAAGTCAGTCCGCAGAGCAGCGACATTGCCGTACTGCAATACACCGGCGGCACCACCGGCGTGGCCAAGGGCGCGATGCTCACCCACCGCAACCTGATCGCCAACATGCTCCAAGTTAAGCAACTGATGGGCGCCAACCTTAATGAAGGGTGTGAAGTGGTGGTTTCGCCGCTGCCGCTTTACCACATCTATGCCTTCACCTTTCACTGCATGGCCATGATGTTGCTCGGCGGCCATAACGTGCTGGTCACCAACCCGCGTGACCTGCCGACCATGGTCCGCGACCTGTCCAAGTTCAAGTTCACCGGCTTTGTTGGCCTGAACACCTTGTTTGTTGCCCTGTGCCACAACGAAGCCTTCCGCCGCCTCGACTTCTCCGCACTGAAACTCACTGTTTCCGGCGGTATGGCCCTGCAACAAGCCGCTGCTGAGCGTTGGAAAGAAGTTACCGGCTGCGCCGTCTGCGAAGGCTTCGGCATGACCGAAACCAGTCCGGTGGCCACCGTTAACCCGTTCAATGCCATCCAACTGGGCACCATCGGTATTCCAGTGCCGTCGACCCTGTGCAAAGTCATCGACGACGACGGCAAAGAGCTGGAAATCGGTGCGGTCGGCGAGCTGTGCGTCAAAGGCCCGCAAGTGATGAAAGGCTACTGGCAGCGCCAGGAAGCCACCGACGAGATCCTCGACAGCGACGGCTGGCTGAAAACCGGCGACAAAGATGGCTACCTGCGCATCGTTGACCGCAAAAAAGACATGATTTTGGTGTCTGGCTTTAACGTCTATCCCAACGAACTGGAAGATGTGCTCGCCACCCTGCCAGGCGTGATGCAGTGCGCGGCGATTGGTGTGCCGGACGAGAAGTCGGGTGAAGCGATCAAGATTTTCGTGGTGGTCAAACCGGGCGCTACCGTGACTAAAGAACAAGTCATGGAGCATATGCGCGCTAACGTCACCGGCTACAAAGTGCCGAAAGCCGTGGAATTTCGCGACGTGTTGCCAACCACCAACGTGGGCAAAATTCTGCGTCGTGAATTGCGCGACGAAGAGCTGAAAAAGCTCGGCAAGAAGTGATTGTTGCCTAATTAAGAACGCCACCTTCGGGTGGCGTTTTTGTTGGTGGGGCTTATTTGTTCCGGCGCTGCTTGTGGTCACGGTGCACCGCCCCCATCTACTCGCTAGCCCTCCACTGTGCGAGTCCCCTGCATGATCTCGATTCTGTCTTCCCGCCAGCGCAAGGCGTTGCGCATGACGCGTGAGTTTGTTGCGCCTTATCGCTGGCAGGTGATTGGCGCGCTGGTGGCGTTGGTTTTCACTGCCGGTATCACCCTGTTTATGGGCCAGGGGGTGAAGCTGCTGGTGGATAAGGGCTTTGCCACCCAGTCGCCGCACATGCTTAACCAGTCCATCGCGCTGTTTATGGTGTTGGTGGTCGCCCTGGCGGTGGGCACGTTTGCGCGTTTTTATCTGGTGTCGTGGATTGGCGAGCGCTTTGTCGCGGATATCCGCAAGCGCGTGTTTAACCACCTGATCACCCTGCATCCCGGCTTTTACGAGAGCAACCGCAGCTCGGAAATTCAGTCGCGGCTAACGGCCGATACCACGCTGTTGCAGTCGGTGATTGGTTCCTCGTTGTCGCTGTTTTTGCGCAATACGCTGATGCTGGTGGGCGGCATCGTGCTGCTATTTGTGACCAACCCCAAACTCTCGCTGATCGTGATTGCCGCGCTGCCGTTGGTGATTGCGCCGATTCTGATTTTCGGCCGCCGGGTGCGCAGTTTGTCGCGCTTGAGCCAGGACCGGATTGCCGATGTCGGCAGTTATGTCGGTGAAAGCCTCGGCCAGATCAAAACCGTGCAGGCTTACAACCACCAGGAACAGGATAAAAGCCGCTTCGGTAGCACGGTGGAAGATGCGTTTGATACGGCACGCAAGCGTATTTCCCAGCGCGCCTGGTTGATCAGTGTGGTGATTTTGCTGGTGCTGGGTGCCGTCGGGGTGATGCTCTGGGTCGGTGGTATGGATGTGATTGCCGGCACCATCAGCGGCGGCGAGTTGGCGGCGTTTGTGTTTTACAGCCTGATCGTCGGCACCGCATTTGGCACCCTGAGCGAGGTGCTGGGTGAGTTGCAGCGCGCGGCTGGCGCGGCGGAACGAATTGCCGAGTTGCTGCAGGCACGCAGTGAAATCAAGGCGCCGAGCAGTGATCTGCTGGTGCTGCCAGAGCGGGTCAGTGGGCGGATCGAGTTGGACGCCGTGCGTTTTGCGTACCCCACGCGCCGTGAGCGCTTCGCCGTAGATGGCATCAGTTTGACGGTTGAACCGGGGGAAACCTTGGCTTTGGTAGGGCCGTCGGGTGCCGGCAAGTCGACGCTGTTTGATCTGCTACTGCGCTTTTTCGATCCGCAGGAAGGGCAGATTCGCGTTGAAGGTGTGCCGATCGCCCAGCTCGACCCCAACGACCTGCGCCGCTGCTTTGCTTTGGTGTCGCAAACCCCGGCGCTGTTCTTTGGCAGCGTGGAAGACAACATCCGTTACGGCCGCGCCTCGGCCAGCCAGGCCGAAGTGGAAGCGGCGGCCCGCGCTGCGCATGCCCACGAGTTCATCATGGCCATGCCCGACGGCTATAAAACCCACTTGGGCGATGGCGGTTTGGGTTTGTCCGGCGGCCAGCGTCAGCGCTTGGCGATTGCCCGCGCGTTGCTGGTGGATGCGCCGATTTTGCTGCTGGACGAAGCCACCAGCGCACTGGATGCCGAGAGCGAACACCTGATTCAACAGGCGCTGCCGACTTTGATGGCGGGGCGCACCACCTTGGTTATCGCCCACCGCTTGGCAACGGTAAAAAGCGCCGATCGCATTGCCGTGATCGACCAGGGCAAGCTCGTGGCATTGGGTAGCCATGCGCAGTTGGTGGCCAGCAATCCGCTGTACCGGCGGCTGGCCGAGTTGCAGTTCAATTCGGCAGAGGGCGAGGCTGAGGTTACTCAGCCAGCTTGATATCCCGTGGCGCGTTTTTAGCCGGTTGCGGTTTTACCGTCAGGGCGACGCCAAGGGCGGCGACGATAATCGCGCCAATGGCCAGCCACTGCGTGTGGCTGAGCCGTTCTTGCAGGAAGATCAGCCCCGACAGCGCGGCAATCGCCGGTTCCATGCTCATTAGCGTGCTAAAAGTGCGCGCTGGCACGCGGGTGAGGGCGAACATTTCCAGGCTGTAGGGCAGGGCGGTCGACAGAATCGCTACGCCAATCGCCACCGGCAGCAGGCTGAAGTGGAACATGGCACTGCCGGCCGAAAATACCCCAATCGGAAACACGATCACCGCAGCGACCACCGTGCCCAGCGCCACCGTGTGGCTGCCGTGCTCGGCGCCGGCGCGTTGGCCAAAAATGATATACAGCGCCCAGCACACGCCTGCGCCCAAGGCGAGGGCAATGCCGGTGGGGTCCAGCGCGGTGTCGGCGGGGTTGATCGGCAGCAGCAAGCCAATGCCCAGTACCGCCAGGGCAATCCAGACAAAGTCGATAAAACGCCGCGACGAGACCATGGCCAGCACCAGTGGCCCGGTGAATTCCAGCGCAACGGCGATGCCCAGCGGAATGGTCTTGAGCGCCATGTAAAACATCAGGTTCATCAGGCCCAATGACGCGCCATAACCCAGCAACGACTGAATGCCGGCGCGGTTCAGGCGAGCGCGCCACGGCCGCATGATCAGGCACAGAATCAGCGCGCCAAGGCTTAAGCGCAGCGCCGATACGCCTTCAGCACCCACGGCGGGGAACAGCCCTTTGGCCAGGGCAGCGCCGCCCTGAATTGAGCTCATGGCGATGATCAGCAGCAAAATAGGGATGGCAATCGAAACAGCAGGCTTGGACCCAGGCATAGGGAGTGTCCGTTAAGGCGTGTCACTCGGGCTATGAAGGGTTCATGGGCGGTGACGGAGGCGCGGCAGTGAGGAATGAAGCTGGCGGTTTTTACCGCTCTAAACGGGCCAGGATCGAGCCTGGCCGGTTTTGTATCGTGATTACAGCGGGAAGCTTAGCGGTACTCGCACAGGTAGGCGGTATCGACGGCGACTTTCAGCTGGAATTTGCTGTTGGCCGGCACAGTGAACTTGCTGCCCGCTTCGAAGGTTTCCCAGGCGTCAGTGCCTGGCAGTTTTACGGTCAAGGCGCCGGCAACGACGTGCATGACTTCCAGTTGGCTGGTGCCGAATTCGTACTCGCCAGCAGCCATTACGCCGATGGTGGCTGGGCCTTGGGCCATGCCGAAGGCGATGGATTTGACGGTGCCGTCGAAGTACTCGTTGACCTTGAACATGGACTTTTCCTTTAAAGGGACGAAAAAAGGGTCGGCCAGTATGCCCAAGGTCACGTGTGCAGGCGCTTACTAGAGCGATGCATTAGCTCAAGCAACTCACCGTCATCCCCGTCTGCGCGGGGATGACGGTGTAGGTGGCTGGTGGCGGGGTGCGTCTAAAGAGGGAGCACCAACGGCAGCAGGCGGGCCGTATTGCGTGCATCTTCCAAGGCACGGTGTTGTTGGCCGTGAAAGCTCAGCCCGGCCAGGTGCAGGGCGTTGTTCAAACTTACCGGCTTTTGTAACTGGCGGGCCTTGGCGAAGCGCTGCTTGAGGTTTACGTGCGGCACCTGGCTAAGCAGGCTGCTGAGCTGGTGCTGCTGCCAATCTTGCTCCAACTGTTTGCGGTCGTAGTCGCCCCAACTGGCCCAGCCCACCAAGCGTGGCTGATGGGCGGCAAGCCAGCGTTCAAACAACGGCCACACGGCGGACAAGGGCGCTGCGCTGTCGACATTGGCTTGGCTGATATGGGTGAGCTGCCGGCAAAAGTTGGTCAGGTGCGGGCGGCGCAGGGGGCGGACAAAACGCTGGAAATGATCGAGTTCACGGCCGTCAGCCGTCACCAGGCTGGCGCCGATTTCGATGATTTCCATGTCTGTAACCGGCCAGCCACCTTCTTCAGTCGTGGCCTCCAGGTCGATCACCAACCAATATCCCATCGTTCTCTCCATCCGTTGGCTGGCAGTACATACCCCGCAAACCCCGTGCTAGGGGCTCCCTGTGAGATAGACCTGCTTGCGGCGGGATTATTCCCGGTCAATTACTCAGAGCCCTCTAAGCTTGCTTTAAGCCAAATGAGGAGGTGACGTATGGCGACTGTGGCATTTATTGGTCTTGGCACCATGGGTTTTCCCATGGCCGGGCACTTGGCCTGCGAGGGGCATCAGGTAACCGTTTACAACCGCACGCCGGGAAAGGCCGAGCGCTGGTGCGAGGAGTTTGCTGGGGAAAGTGCAAGCACCCCGCGCGAGGCAGCGCAAGGCGCGGAGCTGGTGATGACCTGCGTCGGCAACGATGAACATTTACGTGCGGTGTTATTGGGTGAAGAGGGGGCATTTGCCGGCATGGCGCCGGGCAGTGTGCTGGTCGATCACACCAGCGCCTCGGCCGATATTGCCCGGGAAATGGCGATTGTGGCGGCGGAAAAGGAGTTGGGGTTTTTGGATGCGCCGGTTTCTGGCGGTCAGTCCGGGGCAGAGGGCGGCATGTTGACGGTCATGGTGGGTGGCGATAAAGCGCTCTATGAACGCGCCGCGCCGGTGATCGAAAGCTACGCCAAGCGGGTGCGGCTGATGGGTGCGGTAGGCAGCGGCCAGTTAACCAAAATGGTCAATCAGATTTGCGTTGGCGGGTTGCTCCAAGGCTTGGCTGAAGCGCTGCATTTCGCCCGTAAGGCCGGCTTGGACGTGCCAAGTGCGATGGACATTATCAGCCACGGTGCTGCGCAGTCCTGGCAACTGGAGCACCGCTATCAAACCATGCTGGAGGGTAAATTCGACTTCGGTTTTGCCGTGGATTGGATGCGCAAAGACTTCGCGATCGTCTTCCAAGAGGCGCAGCGCAACGGCGCGCAATTGCCCATTACCGAGCAGGTTGATCAGTTCTACGCCGAGGTGCAGGCGCAGGGCGGCGGGCGTTGGGATACCTCCAGCCTGATTACCCGTCTGAAGTAGCGTGTATGGCGCTTTGCGGCGCTTGGCGCGGCGAGTAGAATCGCCGCCCGCCAGGCGTGCTCATGCGTATGGCAGCTTCGTTAAAGCTACGTCACAGGGTAAACGTCTTCATGATTTGCCGAGCAGGCTGCGGTGCTTGCTGCATCGCCCCTTCCATCAGTTCGCCGATTCCAGGTTTGCCGTTAGGCAAGCCGGCGGGCGAACGTTGTCTGCATCTGTCGGTCGATAATTTGTGCGCGCTGTTCGGTTTGCCGCAGCGCCCAGCGGTGTGTTCCTCATTTGGCGCTGACCCTGAGGTATGTGGCGACAGTCGCGAAGAGGCGATTCGCCTGATCGGCTGGCTGGAGCAGGCCACTGCGCTCGATGGGGTTTCCACCGTTCAATAACAATAGAGGCGCAGTTGTTCAAATGCGTCGCCTGGTTTTATCAGTGAGGAGTTTGCGATGGGTTTGCTAAGTCGAGTGGCGGGCGTGTGCGCCTTGGGGTTGCTGGCATCTGCCGTGGCCCAGGCCGAAGACTGGAAAGTGGCCAAGGACGAAGACGGTATCAAGGTGTATCTCAGTGAAGTACCGGGGTCACAGTACAAAGCCTACCGCGGCGTTACCACCATCAAGACCGATATCAAAACCCTGCGTGCCCTGCAGGAAGACGTCAGCGGTTCGTGCACGTGGATCTTCCAATGCAGCGAGCAAAAGCTGTTGAAAAACGAAGGTGCTGAGAGCTGGACCTACAGCCGTTTTAGCCCGCCTTGGCCGGTAACCGCACGGGATTCGATTATCCATGTCACCACCACTGAAGAAGCCGACGGCACTGTGCTGCGCAAGCTTGAAGGCTTGCCGACCTATCAGCCTGAAGAAAAAGGCTTTGTGCGGGTGACCAAGGTCGATGGCTTCTGGAAGCTGACGCCTAAAGGGGCAGGGGAGGTCGAGGTGACTTACCAGGTGACCACCGAGCCGGGCGGCAGCGTGCCGTCGTGGTTGGCCAATAGTTTTGTGGTGGATGCGCCGTTCAAAACCCTGCAGGGCATGAAAGAGCGGGCGGAGAAGAAATAGCATCTGCGCCATGTGAATCTCGTCGTTGCCGCGAAGGCGGAGCGCGATGATTTCGGCTCATCGTCAGCCAATAAAAAACCCCGCCTAGGCGGGGTTTTTTATTGGTCTAGCGCTTACTTGCGGTCTTTCAACGGCGCAATATCACGCTGCTTGTAGCCGGTGTAAAGCTGGCGCGGACGGCCAATTTTGTACGGGCTGGAGAGCATTTCTTTCCAGTGCGAGATCCAGCCGACAGTCCGCGCCAGGGCGAAGATTACGGTGAACAT
>LNAP01006680.1_pt1 | contig 19295 bp, 16 predicted proteins | sample 602601 | NCBI WGS metagenome assembly LNAP01 (sample SAMN02440304, study PRJNA202911) | soil metagenome | biome: Subtropical and temperate rainforests or woodlands; isolation source: soil samples (1 kg each in a 20% v/v slurry with milli Q water) were... ...
CATGAAGGAGCTGATCAAAAAGCTCAAGCCCGACTGCCTGGAAGACTTGATCGCACTGGTGGCCCTGTTCCGTCCGGGCCCGCTGCAATCGGGCATGGTTGACGACTTCATCAACCGTAAGCACGGTCGCGCCGAACTGTCGTACCCACACGTCGATTACCAGTACGAAGGCCTCAAGCCGGTACTTGCCCCGACCTACGGCATCATCCTGTATCAGGAACAGGTGATGCAGATTGCCCAGGTCATGGCCGGTTACACCCTCGGCGGTGCGGACATGCTGCGCCGGGCCATGGGTAAGAAAAAGCCTGAAGAAATGGCCAAGCAGCGCGGCGGTTTCATCGAGGGCTGCACCAACAACAATATCGACCCGGACCTGGCCGGTAACATTTTCGACCTGGTGGAAAAATTCGCCGGTTACGGCTTCAACAAGTCGCACTCGGCCGCCTATGGCCTGGTGTCGTACCAGACTGCCTGGCTGAAGACTCACTACCCGGCGCCGTTCATGGCGGCGGTGCTTTCTGCGGATATGCACAACACCGACAAGGTCGTGACCTTGATCGAAGAAGTGCGGACCATGAAGCTGCGCCTCGATGCGCCGGACGTGAACACCTCGGAGTTCAAGTTCACGGTCAGCGACGATGGCCGGATTCTGTATGGCCTTGGCGCGATCAAAGGCGTTGGCGAAAGCCCGGTTGAAGCAATCACAGAAGCGCGCCAGGAAGGTCCGTTCACCGACCTGTTCGATTTCTGCGCCCGCGTCGATCTCAAGCGCGTCAACAAGCGCACGCTGGACGGCTTGATCCGCAGCGGCGCGCTGGATCGCCTGGGGCCGTATTTCGAAAGCGAACCCAAAGCCTATCAAGCCAATATCGACCGCAATCGCGCGGTGTTGCTCGCAGCGCTGGCCGAAGCCATTCAGGCTGCCGAGCAGACCGCACGCAGCCATGACAGCGGGCACGCGGACCTGTTCGGCGGTTTGTTCGTCGAAGAAGACACCGACGTCTATGCTAACCACCGCAAGACCAAGGAAGGCACGCTCAAGGATCGGCTGCGCGGGGAAAAAGAAACCCTGGGGCTGTACCTGACCGGTCACCCCATCGACGAGTACGAAGGCGAAATTCGGCGTTTTGCCCGGCAACGGATCATTGATCTAAAGCCGGCGCGGGATACGCAAACCGTCGCGGGCCTGATCATCGCGTTGCGAGTCATGAAGAACAAAAAGGGCGACAAGATGGGTTTCATTACCCTGGACGACCGTTCCGGGCGTATCGAAGCCTCGTTGTTTGCCGAAGCGTTTCACTCGGCGCAATCGCTGTTGCAGACCGACGCAATGGTGGTGGTCGAAGGCGAGGTCAGCAATGACGACTTCTCCGGCGGCCTGCGTCTGCGCGCCAAGCGCGTGATGAGTATCGAAGATGCGCGCACCAACCTTGCCGAAAGCCTGCGCCTGACCGTGCATGCCGAGGCGCTGAAGGGCGACCGGCTGCGCTGGCTTGGCGATTTGTGCAAAAAACATCGTGGCGCATGCCCGATCACCCTGGATTACACCGGCCTGGATGCCAAGGCGTTGTTGCAGTTTGGTGAAGCATGGCGAATCGATCCCGCAGACAGCTTGATTCAAGCACTGCGTGACCAGTTCGGACGTGAGAACGTCTTCCTGCAGTATCGCTGAACTCAGCCCTGAATTTTTAATCTCGACCTGAATGCGCCAGTTCCCGTAAGGTATGGCGCTCACGGATCAACCGGCCGGCCTCTTGGCCGTCGACCCAAGACGGATGCCTATGAACCCGAATTTTCTTGATTTCGAACAGCCGATCGCTGACCTGCAAGCCAAGATCGAAGAATTGCGCTTGGTGGGTAATGACAACTCGCTGAATATCGGCGACGAAATCTCGCGTCTGCAGGAAAAGAGCAACACGCTGACCGAAAGCATTTTCGGCAATCTGACCAGCTGGCAGATCGCGCGCATGGCGCGTCATCCGCGTCGTCCGTACACCCTGGATTACATCCAGCACATCTTCACCGAATTCGACGAGCTGCACGGCGATCGTCACTTCTCCGACGACGCCGCGATTGTCGGTGGCGTTGCGCGTCTGGAAGGCCAGCCAGTGATGGTCATCGGTCACCAGAAAGGGCGTGAAGTCCGCGAAAAGGTTCGTCGCAATTTCGGCATGCCGCGTCCAGAAGGCTATCGCAAAGCCTGCCGCCTGATGGAAATGGCCGAGCGTTTCAAGATGCCGATCCTGACCTTCATCGATACGCCGGGTGCTTACCCTGGCATCGACGCCGAAGAGCGCAACCAGAGCGAAGCGATTGCCTGGAACCTGCGGGTCATGGCGCGTCTGAAAACCCCGATCATCGCCACTGTTATCGGCGAAGGCGGTTCCGGCGGCGCATTGGCCATTGGCGTTTGCGACCAGTTGAACATGCTGCAGTACTCGACCTATGCGGTCATTTCCCCGGAAGGTTGCGCATCGATCCTGTGGAAAACCGCCGACAAGGCGCCGGACGCTGCCGAAGCCATGGGCATCACCGCTGATCGCCTCAAGGGTCTGGGTATCGTTGATAAAGTCATAGGCGAACCACTGGGCGGCGCCCATCGTGATCCTGCCGGTGCTGCCGAGTCGATTCGTCAGGAACTGAGCGATCAGTTGCAGATGCTCAAGAAATTCGACAACGACGCGCTGCTGGCCCGCCGTTATGAGCGTTTGATGAGTTACGGTTTGTAATGCGGATTTTCGCGGCGTTTCTCTAGTAGATTTCGCCGTGTTGCTGGCAGGGCGCTGTCACGCGGCAAGCACCGAACATGTGGGACCGGATTTATCCGGGAAGGCGGCATTTCTGACGACACAGTGCAGTGAATGAATCGACCTCTTCCCGGATAAATCCGGTCCCACACAGTCTGCACAGGTTACTCATCAGTCAGATGCTAATGTGGTTACTTCAGCAATGACTACACACAAACACCCCCACGATCTCCCCACCAGGCTTGCCCAAGCCCTGGCTCCCTGGCGTCATGCGCCAGCCTGGCATGTCGGTTTCTCCGGCGGTCTGGATTCCACGGTTTTGCTGCACCTGCTGGCTGATCTTGCCCGCCGCGAAACGCTGCCGCCTATCAACGCCATCCATGTCCATCACGGTCTTCAGGCTGCTGCCGATGCCTGGCCTGCGCATTGCCAGCAGGTCTGCGCTGCGCTGGGCGTGCCGTTGCAGGTGATCGCCGTGCAGGTCAAGGCACAAGCCAGTCTGGAACAGGCGGCGCGGGAGGCCCGATATGCGGCCTTCACGGCGGCGTTGAAACCCGGCGACGTGCTGCTGACGGCGCAACATCAGGACGATCAGGCCGAAACCCTGTTGTTCCGTTTGCTGCGCGGCGCGGGTTTGCGCGGGCTGGCGGCGATGCCTGTCAGTCGTGCGCTGGGCGAGGGCAGCCTGTTGCGGCCGCTGCTGGGGATCTCGCGTGCTGACCTCGAAGCTTACGCCCGAGACCATCAGTTGGTCTGGGTTGAAGACCCCAGCAACGACGACGTGCAGTTCTCCCGCAACTATCTGCGCAATCAGGTGCTGCCCGCACTGACCTCGCGCTGGCCGCAAGCGGCGGCAAACCTCGCGCGGACCGCCGCGCATCTGGATGAAGCGCAGCAGTTGCTGAACGAACTGGCGGAACAGGATCTGGCCGCCGCGCGTTCCGCCAGCCTGTTGCCGTGGGTTGCGATTCCTTCGCTGGCGTTGGCGCCGTTGGTCGATTTGTCGGCAGCGCGGCAACGTAACGCGCTGCGCCACTGGCTGGCGCTTTTAACGCGCTTGCCGGACAGCGACCATTGGCGCGGCTGGGAAGATGTGCGCGATGCAGGGCAGGATGCGCGGCCGGTCTGGCGTCTGGCCGACGGCGAACTGCATCGTGCCGAAGGTCGTATCTGGTGGCTGTGCGGCGACTTGTTGCAACCGGTCAAGGCGGTTTCCGCCTGGAGCAATCTTGCCCGGCCGTTGAGCCTTCCCGGCAATGGCCAGTTGTGCATTGATGGAAAAATTCCGGCGGGATCGTTCGAAGTGCGTTATCGCCAGGGCGGGGAAATCCTGCATTTGCCGGGCCGCGGTCATCGGGATCTCAAGCGTCTGCTCAATGAGCGCGGCATTCCGCTGTTTGTCCGTGGCCGATTGCCGCTGCTGTACCGCAACGGGCAGTTACTGGCGGTCGCCAACCTGCCGGAACTCAACGCCGATGCCCATGGCGACTGGCGTTTGCAATGGCGGGCGCCGACGAATGACCAAAGTTTGAGCTGAAAGGCCATTTCCGGTAGACTACGCTCCCTTCTTGATACAGCTTCTGTGGATTGTTTTTTAATCGACGGCAGCTGCCGGTTACCAACCCGTTTTTGCTGGGTAATTCTTAAATGTGGCGCGCAATCGACAGGCTTCAGGCCGGTCCGTTTCAACGCAGCAGTTCGGGAGTACACCGTGAATTTTGTCGGTAATCGGGGGCTTCGGCCTTCCTTCGCTTTCCCCGGCGGCTCTGACCGCTTTAACGCAGACTTCTAGGGTTTTTCATGACGCGCTACATCTTCGTCACGGGCGGTGTTGTTTCTTCATTGGGGAAAGGCATTGCCTCGGCTTCATTGGCGGCCATCCTGGAGGCGCGGGGACTTAAGGTCACCATGCTCAAGCTTGACCCCTATATCAACGTGGACCCGGGCACCATGAGCCCATTCCAGCACGGGGAAGTGTTCGTCACCCACGACGGCGCCGAAACCGACCTGGACCTGGGCCACTATGAGCGGTTCATCCGCACCACCATGACCCAGAACAACAACTTCACCACTGGCCGTGTGTACGAACACGTCCTGCGCAAAGAGCGCCGTGGTGATTATCTGGGCGCGACCATTCAGGTCATTCCGCACATCACCGACGAAATCAAACGCCGGATCATCAAGGGCGCCGGCGATGCTGACGTCGCGATGGTCGAGATTGGCGGGACCGTGGGTGACATCGAGTCGCAACCGTTTCTGGAAGCCATTCGTCAATTGCGTTTCGAAGTCGGCGCCAAGCGCGCGATGCTGATGCACTTGACGCTGGTGCCGTACATCGCCACGGCTGGCGAAACCAAAACCAAGCCAACCCAGCACTCGGTGAAGGAACTGCGTTCCATCGGCCTGCAACCGGACGTGCTGGTTTGCCGCTCCGATCACCCGATCGACATTTCCTCGCGGCGCAAGATTGCGCAGTTCACCAACGTTGAAGAGCGTGCGGTGATTGCCCTGGAAGACGCCGACACCATCTACAAGATCCCCGGCATCCTGCATTCCCAGGGTCTGGATGATTTTGTCGTCGAGCGTTTCGGTCTGCAGTGCGGCGGCGCCGATCTGTCCGAGTGGGAAAAAGTGGTCGACGCCAAGCTCAACCCTGAGCATGAAGTCACCATCGCCATGGTCGGCAAGTACATGGAACTGCTCGACGCCTACAAGTCGCTGATCGAAGCGATGAGCCACGCCGGCATCTCCAACCGGACCAAGGTCAATCTGCGCTATATCGACTCCGAAGACATCGAGAACCAGGGCACCGCTCTGCTTGAAGGTGTCGACGCGATTCTGGTGCCGGGTGGTTTTGGCCTGCGTGGCGTGGAAGGCAAGATCACCGCCGTGCAGTTTGCTCGTGAAAACAAGGTGCCGTACCTGGGCATCTGCCTGGGCATGCAAGTGGCGGTCATCGAGTTCGCACGTAACGTGCTGGGCTGGAAAGACGCCAACTCCACTGAGTTTGACCGCAACAGCGCGCACTCCGTGGTGGGTTTGATCACCGAATGGGAAGACGCGACCGGCGCCGTCGAGACGCGTACCGAGACTTCGGATCTGGGCGGCACCATGCGCCTGGGTGCACAGGATTGCCAGCTGGAGCCGGGTTCTCTGGTTCACGACTGCTATGCCAAGGACGTCATCGTCGAGCGTCATCGTCATCGTTACGAAGTGAACAACAAGCTGCTGCCACAATTGATGGAAGCGGGCCTGAAGGTTTCGGGTCGTTCCGGTGATGGCGCGTTGGTAGAGGTGGTGGAAGCACCGGATCATCCGTGGTTCGTCGCCTGTCAGTTCCACCCTGAGTTCACCTCGACACCTCGCGACGGTCATCCGCTGTTCACTGGCTTCGTCAAGGCGGCGCTGGTCCAACATCAGAAAAACGCTTGATTCGGGATACCCAGAACATGGCTCAGAAAACAATCCGTGCAGGTTCGATAGAGATCGCCAACGACAAGCCAATGGTCTTGTTCGGTGGCATGAACGTTCTCGAATCCCGGGACATGGCCATGCAGGTCTGCGAAGAATACGTACGGGTTACCGAGAAGCTCGGCATCCCGTACGTGTTCAAGGCCAGCTTCGACAAGGCCAATCGTTCGTCCATGCACTCTTACCGTGGCCCCGGCCTGGAAGAGGGCATGCGGATTTTTGAAGAGATCAAGAAGACCTTCAATGTCCCGCTGATCACTGATGTTCACGAGCCCGAACAGGCTGCGGTCGTGGCTGAAGTCTGCGACATCATCCAGCTGCCGGCATTTCTGTCGCGGCAGACGGATCTGGTCGTGGCCATGGCCCGTACCGGCGCGGTCATCAACATCAAGAAAGCCCAGTTCCTCGCGCCTCAGGAGATGAAACACATCCTGAACAAGTGCGAAGAAGCGGGGAATGATCAGTTGATCCTCTGCGAGCGCGGCTCCAGTTTCGGCTACAACAACCTGGTGGTGGACATGCTCGGCTTCGGCATCATGAAGCAGTTCGACTACCCGGTGTTCTTCGATGTGACCCATTCCCTGCAAATGCCGGGCGGTCGCGCCGACTCCGCTGGTGGTCGTCGTGCCCAGGTATTGGAACTGGCCAAGGCCGGCATCAGTCAAAGCCTCGCCGGGCTGTTCCTCGAAGCGCATCCGGACCCGGATAACGCCAAATGCGATGGCCCTTGTGCCTTGCGTCTGGACAAGCTGGAGCCGTTCCTGGCTCAGCTCAAGGCTCTGGATGAACTGGTGAAGAGTTTTCCACTCGTAGAAACCGCTTAAATCGCGCTTCTCCGGGCACACACCCTCCGGTAAAGTGCCGCTTGATCGTTTTCCCCCGATGGTTTCATCGGGGTTTTCGCCCTGAGGCCTGCCCTGCAATCACAGCCTCAGCGCGCTGAATGTTTTCCAGCTGCGTCGTTCTCGTCCAATCTTGGAGTGTTCACAACAATGGCAAAAATCGTCGACATCAAAGGTCGTGAAGTTCTCGACTCCCGTGGCAATCCCACCGTGGAAGCAGATGTGCTCCTCGACAACGGCATCATCGGTAGCGCTTGCGCACCCTCTGGTGCTTCAACCGGCTCGCGCGAGGCGCTTGAGCTGCGTGATGGCGACAAAAGCCGTTACCTGGGCAAAGGCGTACTCAAGGCCGTAGCCAATATCAATGGCCCGATCCGTGACCTGTTGCTGGGCAAGGATCCTGTTGATCAGCAGGCCCTGGACCGCGCCATGATTGCGCTGGACGGTACTGAAAACAAAGCCAGCCTGGGCGCTAACGCGATTCTGGCGGTTTCCCTGGCCGCTGCCAAAGCCGCTGCCCAGGATCAGGATCTGCCGCTGTACGCGCACATCGCCAACCTCAACGGCACGCCGGGTGTCTACTCGATGCCGGTGCCGATGATGAACATCATCAACGGTGGCGAGCACGCCGATAACAACATCGATATCCAGGAATTCATGATTCAACCGGTCGGCGCCAAGACCTTCGCTGAAGGCCTGCGCTGGGGTACCGAGATTTTCCATCACCTCAAGGCCGTACTCAAAGCCCGTGGCCTGAACACTGCCGTGGGTGATGAAGGTGGTTTCGCCCCTGACCTGGCTTCCAACGAAGACGCCTTGAGCGCCATCGCCGAAGCCGTCGCCAATGCCGGTTACACCCTGGGCACCGACGTGACCCTGGCGCTGGACTGCGCGGCCAGCGAGTTCTACGAGAACGGCAAATACACCCTGGGCGAAGAGGGCGTGTACGATTCCGCCGCGTTCGCTGATTACCTGGCGGATCTGGTCAGCAAGCACCCGATCATCTCCATCGAAGACGGTCTGGACGAGTCCGACTGGGCTGGCTGGAAAATCCTGACCGACAAGATTGGCGAAAAGGTGCAACTGGTCGGTGACGACCTGTTCGTGACCAACACCAAGATCCTCAAGGAAGGCATCGATAAAAAGATCGCCAACTCGATCCTGATCAAGTTCAACCAGATCGGCACTCTGACCGAAACCCTGGAAGCCATCCAGATGGCCCAGGCTGCCGGTTACACCGCCGTCATCTCGCACCGCTCCGGCGAAACCGAAGATTCCACCATTGCCGACCTGGCCGTGGGTACGTCTGCGGGCCAGATCAAGACCGGTTCCCTGAGCCGTTCCGACCGCATCGCCAAGTACAACCAACTGCTGCGTATCGAAGAGCAATTGGGTGCCAAGGCCCCGTATCGTGGTCGCGCCGAGTTTCGCGGCTGACTTTGAGATGGTAAAAAGACAGCCGGTATTGTAAGAACATTCCGCTTTGCCGGATGATCGTGCAGCACCGATGCGGACATCCCTGGTTTTTGTGGGGATGATTGAGCCTGGCGATGCCAGGCTCAATGCCCTCAGTCGCTTATTTCCGTTGTTGGCTCTGCTGTCTTTTTTTACTGGGTCCTGATATTCAATGCGCAGTCCTAACTGGTTGTTCCTCGTCTTGCTCCTGATGCTCGCGGGCCTGCAATATCGCCTCTGGGTTGGTACCGGGAGCCTGGCGCAAGTGGCCAGCCTCACTCAACAAATCGCCGATCAGCATGCTGAAAATGAAGGCTTGCTGGAGCGCAATCGTGTGATGGATGCGGAAGTGCTGGAGCTGAAAAAAGGTATGGAGACTGTCGAAGAGCGTGCCCGTCACGAACTCGGTATGGTCAAGGACGGCGAAACGCTTTATCAGTTGGCACAATGAATGACTCCCTTCCTGCCTTCTGGGCAGTAATTCCTGCTGCGGGCGTTGGTGCTCGTATGGCAGCGGACCGTCCCAAGCAATACTTGCAACTGGGCGGCCTCACAATTCTTGAACACAGCCTGCTTTGTTTTCTCGATCACCCCCGGCTCAAGGGGTTGGTGATCAGCCTGGCTGCGGATGATCCTTATTGGCAGACGTTGCCTTGTGCGCTGGACTCGCGAATCGAGCGGGTCGACGGCGGCAACGAACGCGCGGATTCTGTGCTCAATGCGTTGCTGCATCTGCATGCCCATGGCGCAGACGACAACGATTGGGTGCTGGTCCACGATGCGGCGCGGCCGAACCTGGCGCGTTCGGATCTGGATAACCTGCTCCGGGAACTGGCCGATGATCCGGTCGGCGGCCTGTTGGCGGTCCCGGCGCGCGACACGCTCAAGCGTGCCGACAGCAATGGCCGAGTGACCGAAACGGTTGATCGCAGCCTCATCTGGCAAGCCTATACGCCACAGATGTTTCGCCTTGGTGCGCTGCACCGGGCACTGGCCGATGGCCTGGTCTCGAACGTGAGCATCACTGACGAAGCCTCGGCGATCGAATGGGCAGGCCAGTCGCCAAGACTGATCGAAGGCCGCGCCGACAACATCAAGGTCACGCGCCCTGAGGATCTGGAGTGGCTGCGCCAGCGGCGCGGGCGGTAAATGTTGCTGTATATACTCTGTTGCCGGGTGCAAAAAATACTGCTTGAAAATCCGCAACGCTGATTTGCTTTTGCTTTGCTGTTCCGTGCCGCGATCTGGCAGACACCGCCAAACGCGCGTCGGGAGGCTGAGTGGAGGTGTCGTGGGGTGGGGCGACCGGCATGGATGCCGGTCGAGCGCCGTTGCGCCAGGGATGGCGCGCCCACACCACGGCACCGGAGCGAGGGAACCCGACGAAGTCGGGCCGGACGTCAGCGCAGAATGGTTTCCCCCTTTGCCGAAACAAAGGGGTCGACCGTCAGGGCGAAACCAGATTCAGCCGCACGGCGAATGCTGTTGTGCCACTCGATTAGATGCGCGACGCCAGAATAAACAGCGCCTGACTGATGAGCGTCGGAGACATACAAGGAGCGAACTTGTCCGCGAGGCGGCGTCCCGGACTGGACAGGTTCAATGCTTTGCCAACAAGTTGGCTCCTACAGTGGATCTGGTCACTGCCGATACTCATCCCGCAGCGCCAATCCCTCCTTGAGGAAATCCACCAGCTTGCGCACTTTGGGCGAAAGGTGGCGTTGTTGCGGGTACAGCGCCCAGACGGCGGTGTTGGGCGGTTGATGGGTTTCGAGCAGGGAAATCAGCGCACCGCTGTGCAGATGCTCAAGCACGTAATAATCCGGCAGCTGACACAAGCCGACCCCATGCAGCGCAGCGTCCAACACTGCCTGACCGCTGTTGCACCGCCAGTTGCCCTGCACCCGCTGTGAAAACTCCCGTCCGTTCTGCTGCAGCAGCCAAGTGTCGCTGCTGCCGATCAGGCAATTGTGCCGGCTCAATTCCGACAAACTATGCGGCCGTCCATAACGTTCAAGGTAGGACGGCGACGCGCACAGATACATACGGCGCGGTGCCAGACGTGTGGCGACCAGCCGGGAATCCTGCAGCCGTCCCAGGCGGATCGCCAGGTCCAGGCCTTCATGAACCATATCCAGGGTGCGATTGCTCAGTTCGATATCGACCCGCAGTTGCGGATACAGATCGATGAACCGGGTCACCAGCGGCGTGATAAAACGCTCTCCGTAAGCCACCGCGCAAGTCATCCGCAACAAGCCCTTGGGTTCGCTGGTGAGGTCGCCGACTGCGCGCAAGGCTTCTTCCCGGCCATCCTGCAAGCGCTGGCAATGGTGCAAAAACGTTTGTCCGGCCTCGGTCAGTGCGACTTTGCGCGTGCTGCGATACAGCAAACGGGTTTGCAGGCGTTCTTCCAGGCGGGCGATCTGGCGGCTGATATGCGATGACGAAACGCCGAGGCGTTCTGCAGCAGCGGTGAACTGCCCGCATTCAGCCACGGCGACGAACTCGTCCAGACCTTCCCAGCGATTGGCGTACATTGATTATCCCTGTACAGCAATAATGTTTTGCTTTCGCCTGGATTATTAACCAATCGGCAGTGGTTTACACTCGACGGCTTGTTTTTACTTCGCTGGAGAAGATTGATGATCAAGTCACGCGCTGCTGTTGCCTTTGCTCCAAACGAACCGCTGCAAATTGTCGAAGTCGACGTCGAAGCGCCAAAGGCCGGTGAAGTGTTGATTCGCACCGTTGCCTCCGGCGTTTGCCACACCGATGCCTACACCTTGTCCGGCGCCGATTCCGAAGGTGTGTTCCCCTGCATCCTGGGGCACGAGGGCGGCGGGATTGTCGAGGCGATTGGCGAGGGCGTCACGTCCCTGGCCGTGGGCGACCACGTAATCCCGCTTTACACGGCTGAATGCCGTGAGTGCAAATTCTGCCTGTCCGGCAAGACCAACCTCTGCCAGAAGGTGCGCGCCACTCAAGGCAAGGGCCTGATGCCTGATGGCACCACCCGGTTCAGCTACAACGGCCAGCCGGTCTATCACTACATGGGCTGTTCGACGTTCTCCGAGTACACCGTGGTGCCGGAAATTTCGCTGGCGAAGATTCCCAAAGAAGCGCCGCTGGAAAAAGTCTGTCTGCTGGGTTGCGGCGTCACCACCGGCATCGGTGCAGTGCTCAATACCGCCAAGGTGGAAGAGGGCGCCACTGTCGCTATCTTCGGTCTGGGTGGTATTGGTCTGGCGGCGATCATTGGCGCAAAAATGGCCAAGGCCTCGCGCATTATCGCGATTGACATCAACCCGTCGAAATTCGACGTGGCCCGCGAGTTGGGTGCCACCGACTTTATCAATCCCAAGGACCACGAAAAGCCAATCCAGGACGTGATCGTTGAACTGACTGATGGCGGCGTGGATTACAGCTTCGAATGTATCGGTAACGTGAACCTGATGCGTGCCGCGCTGGAGTGCTGCCACAAAGGGTGGGGCGAATCGGTGATCATTGGTGTCGCCCCGTCGGGTCAGGAAATCGCCACGCGTCCGTTCCAGTTGGTGACCGGTCGCGTCTGGCGCGGTTCGGCATTCGGTGGTGTACGTGGCCGTACCGAGCTGCCGAGCTATGTCGAAAAGGCTCAGAAAGGCGAGATCCCGCTGGATACCTTCATCACCCACACCATGGGTCTGGAAGATATCAACAAGGCGTTCGAGCTGATGCACGAAGGCAAAAGCATTCGTACTGTCATCCACTTCTGAGAAGCAGCGGCAAGCGGCAAGCTATAAGCGGCAAGAGGGTGACCTTCTTGCAGCTTGAGGCTTGAAGCTTGCTGCTGGGAGCCCACGACCATGAACCTGGAAAACCTTTCCTGCCAGAAAAGCTTCGGCGGCTGGCATAAACGCTACAAACACCATTCCCAAGTGCTGGGCTGCGACATGGTCTTCGCCGTTTACCTGCCGCCGCAGGCTGAGCAGGGCGGCAAGCTGCCGGTGGTGTACTGGCTGTCGGGCCTGACCTGTACCGACGAGAACTTCATGCACAAGGCGGGCGCGCTGCGCATTGCCGCCGAACTGGGCCTGATCATCGTTGCGCCGGACACCAGTCCGCGTGGCGCGGATGTTCCGGGTGATCCGGACGGTGCCTGGGATTTCGGCCTCGGCGCCGGTTTCTATCTGAACGCCACGCAGCAGCCGTGGGCGCGGCATTATCAGATGCATGATTACGTGGTTAACGAATTGCCGGCGCTGGTCGAGGAGCATTTCCCGGCTTCGCAGGCGCGCGGCATCAGCGGGCACTCCATGGGCGGCCACGGTGCGCTGGTGTGCGCCTTGCGTAATCCGGGTCGTTATCAATCGGTCTCGGCGTTTTCGCCGATCAGTAATCCGATGGACTGCCCGTGGGGGCAAAAGGCATTTTCCCGTTACCTGGGGGAAGAGCGCGCCCGCTGGCGCGAATGGGATGCCAGCGTGCTGATCGCCGAGGCTTCGGAAAAGCTGCCGATCCTTGTGGATCAAGGCGATCGTGATGATTTCCTGGCCAACCAACTCAAGCCCGAAGCGCTGGTGCAGGCTGCGAAAACTGCCGGCCATCCGCTGACTCTGCGCATGCAGCCGGGTTACGACCACAGTTATTTCTTCATCGCCAGCTTCATCGAAGACCACCTGCGGCATCATGGTGACGCCTTAAACAGCTAACCTTCGCCAAAGTAGGTAGAATCACGCCCTGACTTTTTTCAGGGCGTTTTTTTATGCGTATTGGCCATGGCTATGATGTGCACCGTTTCGCTGAAGGCGATTTCATTACCTTGGGCGGGGTGCGGATTGCGCACGGTTTCGGGCTGCTGGCCCATTCCGATGGCGATGTGCTGTTGCATGCCTTGAGCGATGCCCTGCTGGGCGCTGCTGCGCTGGGCGACATCGGCAAGCATTTCCCGGACACCGACCCACAATTCAAGGGCGCCGATAGCCGGGCGTTGCTGCGCCATGTGCTGTCGCTGATCCAGAGCAAAGGCTGGAAGGTCGGCAATGTCGACGCCACCATCGTTGCCCAGGCGCCGAAAATGGCCCCGCATATCGATTCGATGCGCGCGTTGATCGCCGCGGATCTTCAGGTTGAGTTGGATCAAGTGAACGTAAAGGCTACCACCACCGAAAAACTCGGCTTCACCGGTCGGGAAGAGGGCATCGCGGTTCACGCAGTTGCCCTGTTGTTGTCCGCATGACGGAACTGGAACTGCTGGGCCCACGCGCCTATGGCGAGTCGCTGGGCAGCGCTGTGCTCAAGGCAACGGCGGAAGATTTTCAGGTCGATGAAGTGCTGGACATCCCGCTTTCCGGCGACGGCGAACACCTATGGTTGTGGGTCGAAAAACGCGGCCTCAACACCGAAGAAGCAGCTCGTCGCCTGGCCAAGGCCGCTGGCGTACCGCTGCGAACGGTCAGTTACGCAGGTCTCAAGGACCGCCAGGCCCTGACGCGTCAGTGGTTCAGCATCCAGCTGCCGGGCAAGGCCGATCCTGATCTGGCGGCGGCACAAGACGACACCCTGAAGATCCTCAAAGCCACCCGTCACAAGCGCAAGTTGCAGCGCGGCGCGCATGCGGCGAACGGTTTTACCCTGCGTCTGACGCAACTGACCGGCGACAAGGACGCGCTACAGCAGCGTCTTGAGCAGATAACCAAGGCCGGGATCCCCAATTATTTCGGCAGCCAGCGCTTCGGTTATCAAGGCGGCAACCTGGGTGAAGCCCGTGATTATGCTGGGCGCCAGGCGCTGCCGGAGCAACGCGCGGTTCGCTCGCGTCTGCTCTCCACGGCACGCAGTTACCTTTTCAACCAGGTGTTGGCCGCGCGGGTCGCCGATGGCAGCTGGCAGCGGGCTCAGGTCGGCGATCTGCTGGCCTTTACCGACAGCCGCAGTTTTTTCCCGGCCGGCATCGACGAGTGCAGCGATCCGCGTCTGGCGATTCTCGACCTGCATCCGACTGGCCCGCAATGGGGCGAAGGCCCTTCGCCGGCGTCGGGCGCAACTGCTACGCTGGAGAACGACATCGCCAATCGCGAAGCGGCATTGCGCGACTGGTTGATTCGAGCCGGAATGGAACACGAACGGCGTATCCTGCGACTGCCCATTGGCGGGTTGACGTGGCATTATCCCGAGCCTGACATTCTGCAACTGGAATTCGTCCTCCCGGCTGGATGCTTCGCCACTGTATTGGTGCGCGAACTCGTCGATCTGGTACCGGTAGGGCAGACGGACAGCTCATGCGTATTCTGATTTCAAACGATGATGGGGTAACTGCGCCCGGTCTCGCGGCGCTGTATGCGGCGTTGACCGATTACAGCGAGTGCGTGGTTATCGCTCCCGATCAAGACAAAAGCGGCGCCAGCAGCTCGCTGACGCTCGACCGTCCTTTGCACCCGCACACCCTGGCGAACGGCTTTATCAGCGTCAACGGCACACCGACTGATTGCGTTCACCTGGGCCTCAACGGTCTGCTGGATACGCCGCCCGACATGGTGGTATCCGGAATTAATCTGGGCGCCAACCTCGGTGACGATGTGCTGTATTCCGGCACGGTGGCCGCTGCGCTGGAAGGGCGGTTTCTGCAACGGCCGTCGTTTGCCTTTTCGTTTCTCTCCCGGCAGCCGGAAAACCTGGCCACGGCTGCGCATTACGCGCGCCTGCTGGTCGAGTCCCACGAGCAACTGGACCTGCCGCCACGCACGGTCCTGAACGTGAATATCCCCAATCTGCCGCTGGCGCATGTCCGTGGCATCCAGCTGACGCGCCTGGGCCATCGCGCCCGTGCGGCGGCACCGATCAAGGTGGTTGATCCACGCGGTCGCGCGGGATACTGGATCGCCGCTGCCGGTGATGCCGAAGATGGCGGCGCGGGGACTGACTTTCATGCGGTGATGCAGGGGTACGTGTCGATTACCCCGTTGCAGCTCGATCGTACCTATCAGGACGGGTTCAGCAGCCTGAACAAATGGCTGGAGGGCCTTCTCTGATGTCGCGCGAACAAGATGATCTGTTACGTCGTGGAATCGGGATGACTTCCCAGCGTACTCGCGAGCGGCTGATCCAGCGTCTGTATGACGAAGGTCTGTCCAACGTGCAGGTGCTGGACGTGATCCGCAAGACGCCACGGCATATGTTTGTCGATGAAGCTCTGGCCCATCGCGCCTATGAAGACACGGCATTGCCGATTGGTCATAACCAGACCATTTCCCAGCCTTACATGGTGGCGCGCATGAGCGAGTTGCTGCTCGCGGCGGGTCCGCTGGACAAGGTGATGGAGATCGGCACGGGTTCGGGCTATCAGACCGCGGTTCTGGCGCAGCTGGTGGAACGCGTGTTCTCGGTGGAACGCATCAAGGTGCTGCAAGATCGCGCCAAAGAGCGTCTGGTCGAGCTCAACCTGCGCAATGTGGTGTTTCGTTGGGGCGATGGCTGGGAAGGCTGGCCGGCACTCGCGCCCTACAACGGCATCATCGTTACGGCGGTAGCCACGGACGTTCCCCAGGCGCTGCTCGATCAACTGGCGCCAGGCGGCCGGCTGGTCATTCCGGTGGGCTCAGGCGAGGTCCAGCAGTTGATGCTGATCATTCGTGAAGAAAACGGTTTTTCCCGGCATGTGCTGGGGGCGGTGCGCTTCGTTCCGCTGCTCAATGGGCCGTTGGCCTGAGAACCTTTGGCCCGGCCACTGAATTCTCATCAGCACCGTTGGTCTACCACCTGTCGCTGCCGTGCGGACCGATGGCAGCGTCCGGCAAGCCATCGCGATGTGCAGCAAGCGCTGCAAAAAGTTTAAGCAGTAGCTGCCGCCGTTATTACGGCACAATAGGCAGCTTAAATTCAGTCACCAGTAAAGGGAGTGGCGGGTGAGTCGCACAGTCATTCGGCAGCGTATGTGTTCAAAAAGTTTTCAGCGACTGGTGACTGGCATCGTTCTCAGTGTCCTTTTGGTCGGCTGCTCCAGTACGCCGTCCGGCGGCGTTCGGGTCGTGGACCGGAACAACAACGCCGCGCCCCAGCGTCCGACGGTGACCACCGGGCAGTACGTGGTACGGCGCGGTGACACGCTTTTTTCCATTGCCTTCCGGTATGGCTGGGACTACAAGGCGCTGGCCGCCCGCAACCAGATCCCTGAGCCTTACACCATCCGACCGGGTCAGACGATTCGCTTTGACGGTCGCTCGGGTTCAGGTGCGTCGACGGTCGCCGCTGCAGGTCGGCCAGGCGCTGCTTCGAGCTCGTCCTCCACATCTACCAGCAGTTCCGGATCGGTCAAAACCACGGTAATTTCCAAGCCGATCTCGGTTGTGCCAGTGGTTATTCCCCCCTCTGGAGACGTGAGAACAGGGCCTGCCGGACCCTCTCCGACAGGTTGGACGTGGCCCTCAAGTGGCATTTTGATCGGGAAATTTTCTTCAAACGGTAGTTTGAATAAAGGAATTGATATCGCTGGTGATTTGGGACAGCCTGTTTTGGCTGCGTCTGATGGTTCAGTTGTTTACGCCGGGAGTGGATTGCGGGGCTACGGCGAATTGATCATCATCAAACACAGCGATACCTACGTAAGCGCCTACGGTCATAACCGCAGGTTGATGGTTCGGGAGGGGCAGCAGGTCAAGGCAGGGCAGACAATTGCCGAAATGGGGTCAACGGGAACCGACCGAGTGAAACTGCATTTTGAGATTCGCCGCCAGGGAAAACCTGTAGATCCACTGCAATTCTTGCCACGTCGTTGATTGTTGCCAGCCTGTTCCTGACGTAGAGGGACAGGCTCAAGCGTTGCCACGGAAATAGGCGTCGCTAGAGCTTGAGGTCGAACTCACCAAAGGACTATAACAATGGCTCTCAGCAAAGAAGCGCCGGAGTTTGACATCGACGACGAGGTTCTCCTTATGGAAGCCGGCGTCGTCCTGGAATCCGAATCGGACGAAAAGCAGCCCAAGGTTGCAAAAACGTCGGTTCGAGCCAAGGCCAGAAACTCCACTTCGCTCAAACAACACAAATACATTGATTACACCCGGGCGCTAGACGCGACCCAGCTGTACCTCAATGAAATCGGATTCTCTCCCCTGTTGTCCCCCGAAGAAGAAGTCCATTTTGCACGTCTGTCGCAAAGTGGTGATCCGGCGGGACGCAAACGCATGATCGAAAGCAACCTGCGCCTGGTGGTGAAAATCGCCCGACGTTACGTCAATCGCGGGCTGTCATTGCTCGATCTGATCGAGGAAGGCAACCTGGGCCTGATCCGGGCGGTCGAAAAATTCGATCCCGAGCGAGGCTTTCGTTTCTCGACTTACGCGACCTGGTGGATTCGTCAGACCATCGAGCGCGCCATCATGAATCAGACCCGGACCATCCGGTTGCCGATTCATGTGGTCAAAGAGTTGAATGTCTACCTGCGGGCGGCTCGCGAGCTGACCCAGAAACTCGATCACGAGCCCTCACCTGAGGAAATCGCCAACCTGCTCGAGAAGCCGGTGGGCGAGGTCAAGCGCATGCTGGGCCTCAATGAGCGGGTTTCCTCGGTGGACGTGTCACTCGGGCCGGACTCTGACAAAACGCTGCTTGATACCCTCACCGATGACCGTCCGACAGATCCTTGCGAGCTGTTGCAGGATGACGATCTCTCTCAGAGCATCGATCAGTGGCTTTCCGAGCTTACCGACAAACAACGGGAAGTCGTCATCCGCCGGTTCGGGCTGCGCGGTCATGAGAGCAGTACGCTGGAAGACGTCGGGCTGGAGATCGGTCTTACGCGCGAACGTGTCCGGCAGATTCAGGTTGAAGGCCTGAAGCGCCTAAGAGAGATCCTTGAAAAAAATGGTTTATCCAGTGAGTCATTGTTTCAATAAAATGGCACTTTCCTTAGCTTGCTAATTAAACGCCAGATGAAAAAAACACCTCCATGTGAGGTGTTTTTTTATTTCATTATTTATTTGTTAGTTCATATAGATGTGGGTCGGTTTTTGATTCTCATTAGCAAACCGGTTTGCCGTCCGACTCGCTGTTTTTGTGGACTTTCCCTGTAAGCTTTTACGTACGCAAGATGTAAGTGATTGTTGTCAGATAACGCAATAGATGCGCTTTATACGCGGTGATTTATCGTAACCTGTTGAAATTCAAGGTTTTGATTTTATGCTGAGTGCGAGCGTTGGAATTTCTTGAAAGGTTTTGGAGGGTTGCCCTGCACGGAAAAAGCACTAATATCAGAACTGTGCCAACGGACAGGCACAGACAGTCAAGGAAGACAGTCAAAGGACATCGCAGGATGCGATTTATCAGGATGATGATTGAAAGGATTGCAAGGAATAGTACAAAGGGGGGCGGTTCATACCGCCCCTTTTTTTCGTCTGCCGGAAAGTGCACGACGCGACAACAAAAAAGGCCCAATGAAGGGCCTTTTGATACTTCGGTAAATCAGCGTTCCAGGTCTGCTAGCTTGCCTGTTTTGCCATCCCATTCGGCCGCATCGGCCAGGGCGTCTTTCTTCTCGGTGATGTTCGGCCAGACATCTGCCAGTTCAGCGTTCAGCGCGATGAAGTTCTCCATGCCGGCTGGAACCTCGTCTTCAGAGAAGATGGCGTTAGCAGGACATTCTGGCTCGCAGAGTGCGCAATCGATGCACTCATCCGGGTGAATCACCAGGAAATTCGGGCCTTCGTAGAAGCAGTCCACCGGACACACTTCTACGCAGTCGGTGTACTTGCACTTGATGCAGTTGTCGGTGACGACGAAGGTCATTTCTAATTCTCTCCTCAGGCGG
>LNAP01002296.1_pt1 | contig 19291 bp, 17 predicted proteins | sample 602601 | NCBI WGS metagenome assembly LNAP01 (sample SAMN02440304, study PRJNA202911) | soil metagenome | biome: Subtropical and temperate rainforests or woodlands; isolation source: soil samples (1 kg each in a 20% v/v slurry with milli Q water) were... ...
CCAACGCTGGAATATTTCGCCGCATTTACTGTCACCGATCAAAAACGTACAGGCGGGGACGGTGGTGGATATCAGGCAGAAAAAATGAAGTAACTGCGCCGCGAATGACCTCCGCGCCAGCATGATTTGATTCCTCCCCACCTCAGGCGCCGTCTGTTTGGATAGGTGGGGTTTATGGATCAGTTACCAAATGACGCTCCATGACATCGGTTGAGGAAGCAGCTTTTCCGCAGCTGCTTCCTCAATTTAGACGATGTGGGGAGGGTGTCAAAAATGTGTCTGTTGATGGATGTTAGGTCGCGGTAAGAATGGCAGTCGCCAACTACCCCGCACAGATCGGTACGTACAGCTCAGCCAAGCAGATACGCTTGGAAACAGTGAAGGCACTCCCAAAGCCAGCGGGAGCAAATGACCTTTGGATTAGAAGCAATATCCAAAGGTCCACCTGCCCTGAGAACCTTCTGCGGCAAGTGGACCAAATACTACAAGATCAATAGATGCGGTCTTGTAAAAGACGCTTGAGATATTTGCCGTAGCCACTCTTGGCTAAGGGTACAGCCAAATTCTCTAGCTGTTGCGCATCGATCCAGCCTTGACGGAATGCAACCTCCTCAGGACACGCAACCTTGAGTCCCTGTCGGCGCTCGATCGTCGCAATGAAGCCACTGGCCTCAAGCAACGAATCATGAGTTCCTGTGTCCAGCCAGGCGTACCCACGCCCCATGATTTCTACGGACAGTCTGCCCTGTTCCATATAGACACGGTTCAGGTCGGTGATTTCAAGCTCACCACGTGCAGACGGTTTGATGCTCTTGGCGATCTCCACCACGTCCTGGTCGTAGAAGTACAGGCCGGTAACCGCATAGTTGGAGTTTGGCACGGAAGGTTTCTCCTCAAGGCTGATCGCCCGACCCTGTCCGTCAAACTCCACCACCCCATAGCGCTCCGGATCGGTCACATGATAAGCGAAGACACTAGCGCCCTCTGTGCGAGCCATTGCGTTGCGCAACAGCATCTGGAAGTCGTGGCCGTAGAAAATGTTATCGCCGAGCACGAGAGCCGACTGGTCGTTGCCAATGAAGTCCTCGCCTATGAGAAACGCCTGAGCTAGTCCATCAGGAGACGCCTGCACCGCGTACGTAATGTTGATACCCCACTGGTGTCCGTCACCAAGCAACTGCACGAAGCGCGGCGTATCCTGTGGTGTAGAAATGATCAAAATGTCACGGATACCAGCCAACATAAGTGTGGTAAGCGGATAGTAGATCATCGGCTTGTCGTAGACCGGCAGCAATTGCTTGGAAATTGCCAGGGTAGCCGGATGCAAACGCGTACCCGAACCCCCAGCCAGAATGATACCTTTACGTTTCATCGTGGTCCTTTCTCGTGAATTTCTTTCAGCATGCGTGTCACGCCGAGCCGCCAATGGGGAAGATTCAGGGCGAAGGTCTCTTGCAATTTACTTGTATCGAGCCTTGAGTTAAGCGGCCGCTTAGCAGGGGTGGGGTAGGCATCGGTAGTCAATGCCGCAACCTGCTCGGCGGATAACCGCATCGCTATTTCCTGAGTCTTAGCCTGCTCCAGCACGAAACGCGCATAGCCATACCATGTTGTTTCACCGGATGCTGCCAAGTGGTAAAGGCCACTCAGCGAGGGATTAGCCCGGACTGCCACAATCGCCTGAGCGGTAACGTCAGCGATCAGTTCGGCACCCGTGGGCGCGCCGAACTGATCATTGATAACACCCAATGTGTCCCGCTCAGACGCCAAGCGTAAAATAGTCCGTGCAAAATTATTTCCCCGCGCTGCGTAAACCCAACTGGTACGGAAAATCAAGTGCATACAGCCAGAGGCCTGGATCGCCTGTTCGCCCGCCAGCTTGCTCTCACCATAAACGTTGAGCGGGCCCACTGCATCGCCTTCGTGCCTTGCCGCGATACCGTCGCCTGGAAGCACATAGTCCGTAGAGTAATGCACCAACAGCGAACCGCTATCGACTGCAGCCTGCGCCAGAGCTTCGACCGCCTCGGCGTTGACCCTGAACGCCTGCTCCCGGTTCAATTCGGCCTTGTCCACTGCCGTGTAGGCCGCAGCGTTGACTATTACATCGGGAGCAAATGAATTGACCGTCGTGAGTATCCCCTCAAGGTCCATCAGATCGCCGCAGTAATCTGCACTCTTACTATTGAGCGCTAACACTTCGCCCAAGGGCGCAAGGCTACGCTGCAGCTCCCAACCCACCTGACCATCCATGCCAAAAAGCAGAATTTTCATTCCGACCGTCCGGTATAGTTAGTTTCTATCCATTCGCGATAACTCCCGGATTGGATATTTTCGACCCACTGCCAATTGCTCAGATACCATTCCACCGTCTTGCGAATACCACTCTCGAAAGTTTCCGCTGGCGTCCAGCCTAACTCCCGCTCCAGCTTGCGCGCATCGATAGCATAGCGCTTATCGTGACCTGGGCGGTCGGCCACGAAGGTGATTTGTTCGGCGTATTGTCGGCCGTCGGCTCGTGGCCGGATCTCGTCTAGTAAGGCACATATTCTATGCACAATCTCGAGATTCGGCTTCTCGTTCCACCCGCCGACGTTATAGACCTCGCCCACCAATCCCTTATCCAGCACACGGCGAATGGCGCTGCAGTGATCCTTAACATACAGCCAGTCCCGAATTTGCTGACCGTCGCCATACACCGGGAGTGGTTTATCGGACAGAGCATTGACAATTATCAGGGGGATGAGCTTCTCGGGGAAGTGCAAAGGTCCATAGTTGTTCGAGCAATTGGTCGTCAATACCGGAAGGCCGTAGGTGTGGTGATATGAGCGCACCAGATGATCACTCGCCGCCTTGCTTGCCGAATATGGACTGTTCGGCTGGTACTGGCTGGACTCAGTGAATGCTGGCTCGTCAGGGGCAAGCGAGCCATAGACTTCATCAGTGGATACATGCAGGAAACGAAACGCGCGACGCGCATCGTCGTTTAGCCCGTTCCAATAGCCCCGCACAGCCTCCAGCAATCGGAAGGTACCGACGATATTCGTCTCAATGAACTCTTCAGGGCCATGGATGGACCGGTCTACATGGGATTCTGCGGCAAAGTTGAGCACCGCCCGCGGCTGGTGCTCGTCCAAGAGGCTTGAAACGAGCGTTCGATCGCCGATATCGCCATGGATGAAAGTATGTTGCAAATTGCCGTCGAGGCTAGCAAGACTTTGCAGGTTACCCGCATAGCTCAGCTTGTCCAGGTTGATCACCGGCTCGCTCTGTTGGCTCACCCAGTCCAGCACGAAATTGGCGCCAATGAAGCCAGCCCCGCCGGTTACCAAAATAGTCATAGTTCAAATAGCTCTAGTTCAAATAGCGCAAAGCTCGGCGCCTTTTTCAAGGCAAGTGCCGAGCCACGTTCACCGGCGTTGATAATCAGTCGAAGAGTTCGGCAGCGTCAAGCGACTTGCCATGCCCATCTTTCTTGGACAGGATTGGCGGTTCAGCCAGAGGCCAGTGAATGTCCACCTGAGCATCATCCCAGGCCAGGCATCGTTCGTGGGCCGGCGCGTAGTAGTCAGTAGTCTTGTACAAAAATTCAGCATGCTCCGAAATCACCAAGAAACCATGTGCGAAGCCTTCCGGCACCCAAAGCTGACGATTGTTCTCAGCTGACAAATACGCGCCCACCCAGTGCCCGAAGGTCGCTGAAGACTTTCGCAAGTCGACAGCGACATCGAATACTTCGCCTCTCACAACTCGCACAAGCTTTCCCTGGGAATGCTTGATTTGATAATGCAGCCCACGCAGTACCCCGCGGGATGAACACGAATGGTTATCCTGTACGAAGCTTACCAATTTACCGATGGCTTTTTCGAACACCTTCTGATTGAAACTCTCAAAGAAAAAACCCCGCTGGTCAGCAAAAACCCTTGGCTCGAACAACACCACATCGGGGATAGCCAGAGGTGTAGCTTTCATCAGTAATAAATCCCGTAACAAAAATTCAGGTTCCAAGCTGCGAAAATCGCTGCTCAATTGCTGGCAAACTTATCACATACCAGTCAGCTCTACCGAAAGCCCGCGTGCCGCTTGTTGTCATGGCAACCGCCGTGACAATGACACAGGCTCGCGCGCCGGAAGGAAAAGCCGAAAGGACGACATGAAGATGCCGCCCGTGATGTGAAACCATCGACTGTCCGCGAGTACGGAACGTCAACTGATCAGGCTTCCATCGCGGTAAGCCTTCCCATGGGCATGGTGTGAACCCGTGCTGCAGCATGAATCACAATATCGACGCCGTTGAATGCACCTGGCATCCGAACGTCATTTTTGAGGTACGGCGTCGAAGTACTTATGCATTTTTTTGCCCAGTTATCCGTGCCGCAATTAAAACTATACACAATCCGAAGAAAAGGAATTTGTCCTTCACACGTCGACGGCATTGCCACGATGCACCCGCCAGACGCATCAGAGCCATAGTGTTCAAGGAAGACCAACTAGCGACGAACGTTGAATCCTTCACCTGCAGCAACTCGGCGATGCGCAACGATTGGTTCAACCACCACCCGGACAGCACTTGGCGCAACCGAGCTTTCTTCGCAGTCAAGCCAGCATTGACACCCACTTGATTGCTAGCATGCTGGCGGTAACGCATGGACGGCCTAGGGTCAACATACCAACTTTTGCCGTGGGACCGCGAGTAAGCGTAGATGAGCCAATCATGCAGCGTTACCTCTTGGATCTCTTGCCACTGCCCAAGTAAAAACGACTTGAACTCGCATGCCAACCTGCTTGTAAGCAAGTAGGTACACCCAGGACCAGCAGCCTCAAACAGGTAGTCAAATCGCACTTGTGGCTGATGCTTTTCAACGAGCATCTCCCGTCCGTCCGGCCAGAATGCAAGTACATTGCTAGAATAAGCGTCGCACCCCTGAGCACACATCATGTCATACCCACGAGCGAGTTTGTTCACGTACCAGATGTCATCTTGATCCGCCAAGGATATCGCGTCGTAGGGTTCAAGATCGACATCTCGCAAGAGCCGGAAAAAGTTTCTCGATGCTCCGCCGAACCGAAGGCCAAAAGGCAGGACATGCACATTAGAATACTTAGCCTGGAGCTCTTCACACCACTCTTCGGTTCCGTCTGTGGATCGATCGACACTGATGAACAGGGTAACCTGCACCCCTTCCTGTCCAAGAATAGAGTCAACCTGATCCGACAACCAGGAAACGCCGTTATATGCCGCCAGCAGGACGGCAATTCTAGGTACACTCATCATAAATAAAACTCATTAACAGGCATGAAGCACGACCTTGCGCCAAACGTACGTTTAATAAGGCTTAACATTGAAGAGCGCCAGAAAATTTGCAGCAGTTCTAAGCAACACAGGAAATCGACTGCCAGCCAAGAATAGCCTATATTTTGGCCCGACTTCGCCCCAATTACCACTGCTGGCCAAAATACGAAAATCCTCTTGGTCGCGTGCAAACCGGACAGACTTATTAAGTACCTGCAGATCCTTTGCTCGATACGCAAGCACGTAAAAAATATAAGCGACCTGCTTAGCATAGTGCCGCAGGTAAAGGTCTCGGTACTCGGGGAATGCGCCATTGTCCTGAAGATAACTTTTTTCCCTTGCCAGAACATCAAGTGCCGCGCGTAGGAAATTTTCCCCCACGTTACGCGTGGTGCTCCCCGGGCGAATCAATGCATGATACAGGACCTTGGCGACAAAGGCTGTGGCAGTGGCGTTATATGCCAGCACCCGGGAGAAATATATATCTTCGCAGGCTTTAACTTCAGGAAATCTGATGCCATGGCGATCAAGAAACTCGCGAAGATATAGTTTATTGACCGGACTTGAGTAGATCTCCTCATCCATCATGGCATGTTCGAAAATAGCGCGACCGCGCAGCTCTTTAAACTTATCAGGAAGGAAGGTATGACTAACTACGCCATCCAAATTTACAAAATCAAGCCCGAAACTGATAAAATCATAACGTCTTTCATCCATCACAGGAAGCGTAAGATTGAACAATTGACTATCAATAGCGTCATCTGAATCAACGAATAACACGTATTTACCAGTGGCCACTGACAGGCCGTTATTACGAGCCGCCCCCTGCCCCGCGTTAGTCTGAGTCAGGATCTTGACATCACTACGGCCAGCTAACTTCCGCTGACAGATCTTCAAAGAATCGTCTGTTGAGCCATCATCTACTACGATCAACTCCAGATTTTGACAATCTGCTGATAAAATACTGTCTAAACACTTCTCGACATATTCTGCCATGTTATAGACAGGTACGATCACGCTGATCATCGGTCCCTGAGCGGTTAGCATGCTCACTCCCAAAAAAACACATAGGGCACAAAAGGTGAAGAACCTATATTCGCAGTATCGGCAAAGTTCTTCATTCTAAATAAAAACGCAAGCAGCGACACTAACACGATAGCCACTTTCGACACAGTAGAAAACTGAACCTCATATCGTTCCGTGTGCACAACCAGACATAACACTATAAGAAAAGCTACCAATTGTTGCAGGCGAATACCAGCATAGCTGAACTGAGACACACCGATCATGACTATGGTTAGACCAGTAAGAATAGGTATGAGCAAACCGGAGTGACGCCTCGCCCGTACATCGAGCGCCCAGATCATTAGCAACAGCCACGACACTAAAACGGTCGACAATCCCGAAAGCCAGGAAGCCGTTTGAATATCGCTGTAACTCTGCAACTTTGTAAGCAGGTAGTTATAAAACACCGCTACAAAAGCAGCAGCAACCGCCCCCCCATAAAGCAGCCAACGCCAACGCTTGAGGTACAAGACATATAACAGCAGGCCCAGCATTATACTGGACACCTGTATCAAACTTGCTAGCAGTACCAGTACGAGATACGCCCTATGTCGACCTTGCAACAGGAAAGTGCTAGCCAAATAAACCAGAGAAAACGCTAGACCATAGCGAACACCGTTCATCACCATGTCGAAATAATAAACCGGAACAATCAACAAACAGAAAAGGTACGGATTCGCATTGCGCCTAACGCCCGCCCACACTAAAAGGACGGTGATCAGCAGCCCCGTTAAAGCAAGAATTACCGAAGCATCATCAGTAAAGAACGACAAGCACAGCACTAGAGTTTCGAACAGAGGTTCGAAAACGCCAACAAAACCTCCGGCATCAATTATTTGATTAATGGTCTGAATGTACACAGCAGTGTCCATACCCACACTGCCGCGAAAAATCGCCAGGAAAGCCATAGGTATGAGCGCGAGCACGAGAAAATAACGCGGTGCACGCACCAACCAACCCATGAAGCACATCACAAAATAAATCAGAGTGCTAGCTATATAATATACCATTTATCTTTCCTGACAGCCGAGCACGCAGAGGGCCTAGCCCCTCCACGCTACGCGGATTTCAATTCATCCACGATGTATTCAAGCTTCATCAGTGTCGAAATAATTCCCTCAACACTCAAACGCTCAGTATTGTGTGAAGTGTAGTCATCTAGTGATGATACTTCTTCCTCACCATTTGATGAATATTTCTCGTAGTTCAAATCGCGATTATCCGCTGGTATACGATAATACCGACCCATATCTTCGGATTTAGCCATCTCTTCACGGGAAATCAGCGATTCGTAGAGTTTTTCGCCGTGACGGGTACCTATAATACGGATGTCATTTTCCTTGTTGAAGATAGTTTTAAGCGCCTCGGCCAAGTCGGCGACAGTGGAAGCGGGAGCTTTTTGAACGAATATATCGCCTTGCTTGGCATGTTCGAACGCATGCAGCACCAGATCGACCGAGTCCTCCAACGACATGAGGAAGCGAGTCATATTAGGATCGGTAACACTCAGTGGTAGACCATTCTTCAACTGATTGACGAATAATGGGATGACCGAACCACGCGAGGCCATGACATTACCATAGCGGGTGGCACAGATAACGGTACCCTCGGCAGCAATCATACGTGATTTCGCAACCACCAGTTTTTCAGCCATCGCTTTGGAAATACCCATCGCATTGATCGGATACACTGCCTTATCGGTGCTCAATACAACCACGCGCTTAACTTTATTAGCCACGGCAGCATTGATTAGATTCTCGGTACCCAGAACATTGGTCTTGACCGCCTCCATTGGGAAAAATTCGCAAGACGGCACCTGCTTCAAGGCGGCGGCGTGGAAAATATAGTCAACACCAGACATTGCTTGCATTAAGCTTGAATAGTCGCGAACATCGCCAATGTAAAACTTGACCTTGTCATTGGCCAATGCAATTCGCATATCTTCCTGCTTCTTTTCATCCCTGCTGAATATTCGAATTTCCTTGACATCTGTATCGAGAAAGCGCTTTAGCACAGTATTGCCAAACGAACCGGTGCCACCCGTAATCATCAACACTTTATTCTTGAACATCACTCACCTCGCACCGATCGCTTTTACTTAAAATCACGCATTAGTTCAATCAACGACTTCCAGCTTGGAGGTAGATAGCCCGTGGCGCTCCTGAACTTACTAGAGTCCAGCGAACGATCTATCTGTACTTGGGCGTCTTCGATAATTTCAATGTCTTTTCCATAAGCCTCCGCAACCAGCTTGAGCAGTGAACACTTGTCGATCGGATCAACCGACACGTGATAGAGGCCACTCAATTGAGGTTCGGTCAAGACGTGATCCCTGATCACCTTCGCCAGCTCAACCGTCGGAAGTCCCGAAAAAATGGCCTTTGTGTAACCCTTCACCGATCCCTGCTGAGCGAGAAACCAGTCGATAAGCGAAACCTGACTATTCAGCTCATGACCAATGATCGACGTACGCAAGGTTATGGAATTGGCTGAATCAACGACTTCACCAATGAACTTGGATTTCCCATATAAATCATATGCGTCGGAAGGATCTGTTTCCGTGTACGCCCCCTTGCTACCAGAGAAAACGCAGTCGGTGCTGATGTGGACCAAGCGTGCCCCGACTGTTTCGCACATCCGTGACAATCGATGCGGCAACATGGCGTTTACAGGCAGGACCGCCAAGGCATCACTGGCACTGTCAAATTGCTTGATCAGGCCGACACAGTTGATGACGACGTCCGGCTTGTGCTTGCGAAACAAATCGATCAAGCAGTCCTGCTGAAGGACATCCATGTGAGCGATCAGCTTGGCTTGCTGGGATGGATCAAAAATGCGCGCGGCGGACGGGCTGCGGATGGTCCCCCATACGTCAAGGTGGTTCTGCGCGCTTAGCAACCTGAAGACTGCATTGCCCAACATGCCCGTGGCACCCAGGATTATAACTTTCATTGATTCCTCGACAATGGAGCCTGCTTTCATTTGAATGCGAGCAGGGATTTTCGATTTAGTAAAAGACTCACAAGCCCTGCTGCCATTATGGCCAGAATTACGCCCGCAAGCCGGTAATTCTGATCAGTCGCCAACTCGGAAATGAACCTGACGACGCCGAAAAAGAGCGATCCGGCAAGGACGCTCAAGACAATCACCCTGAGGCAGACAACCACCCCACCTTTAAGATAGGAGTGGCGCCTGCAGACAAAGAAAAAGGTGAGTACCACCGAGTAAACGTTGTAGGAAAGCCATAACCAGGCAGCGCCCTGAGCCCCCAAAAGGCCTACCAAAAGCGGGAGAACGATCAGGATCACCGGAATGGCAGCAAGGTTCAGTCGAAACGCCAGGGTTGTCCATTTGGTTGCCAACTGCAAGGCAAACGGCACAATCAACAGCGCTTGTAGAGACGTTCCCACCATCAATATAGCCACGACGCCTGAGACACCAGCCGCGATTTCAGGAAGAAAAAGCACAGACAGTAATAAATCCTTGAACAAGAATACTGCACAACATAATAAAGACAGCGCGGAGGAGACGATACACAAAGAAGCAGTATGAATTCGCTCCAACCCCATCTCATCTTTCTCCGAAAAATAAGCAGTCATGCGGGGGAACAATACCGAATTAAATGCAGTGGAAAATATATAAGCAACGCTTGCCAATGTAGTGGCCAGCGTGTAATAACCGAAAGACTTAAGACTGACATGACCACTCAAATAAAATTTATCGTATTGTGTAGTAACAATTGAGGTGACAGATATCAACAATACCCCACGACCGTAACCATAACCACGACGCAAATAGCTCAACTTCCAGCCATGCAGCCATGGCAGGAATCCAGTACAGCGGTGCGCCATCCAGGAAAGCGTAAGAAAATACGCAACCTGCACAATGGCCTGAAATAAGAAATAGTTGTCTACTGACCGTATATCCGGCAGCAAGTAAAGCGGCAATAAAACGCCAAGAGTGCGCAGCAGGGAATAAGGAATGTAGAGCGCGCTTAACGCCATCTGCCTTTCCTTCCCAACAAGGACAGCTTGCAAAAGCATGACAGGAAAATTAAGACCAATAAAACCAGCCATATACCAGATCGAGTGACGGACGGATTCTTGTCCGAGGCCATCGAAATGAAGCCAATGTTCGACGAACCATCCGGATGAGCAACCTAGCCCCAGGAAAACCACAGTGCCCAATGCAAAAAAGGTCGCGAAATAGGTCGAAACCATCGACAGATCCGCATCCTTATTACGCGTCGCCCTCTCCTGACTGGCGACCACTGATCGCGCCATCCGGTGGATGATGCTGCTGGTCAAACCACCTTCGGCGACCATCAGCACCATGAGCACCGTCGCGAAAAAACCTACCACGCCCATCGCTTCCGCACCGAGCAGGTGGGTCGCCAGAGGCACAGCCAACAGGCTGGATAGCGCGTAAATCGCCTTTCCGGAGAAGCTGGCGAGCAGTAGTGACGCCAGACTACGCAACTGCATGGAATGCGGATTCCTTCGACATACGTATATCCTTAGGTGCGCTTGAGTTTAACAGTGCCGCTGCCGACCTTGCTAATCAGGTTGCTATCGAGTGCGTGCTTGGCTAGCTGGACGTCACCAACGGTACCGACAACCTCTCGACCATAATTGGCTCCAGGCTTCATCAGACGCTTTGCTCGAGAAAATACGTAGCTCCCCGCCACGCCAAGAAAGGCCCCAAGCATAGCCGGCACACCCACGCCTTCAAACTTCTGCGCCGACGCCGCGCGCCATGCAGCCCAGGTTGTACGGGAATAGTCACGGTGATGGAAGAAGCACAGAGCGTAAAGGCGCGCGAAGTTCAAACGGCGTTTTTCACCAGCGCCTGCTTGCTCCAAAGTTTCCCAGGCGGCATGCGCCCATACAGTTTCCACACTGAAGAAGCGCGGAATGAAATCGGGCCAGACCAAATTCTTGAAAGGTGCCAGATGAGGATCGTCTTTGAGATTTCCCTTGTGTTTGCCAGCCGCACTTCGACCGCTGTTGCTGCCGCCGGCACCACCGGGCAGAGTAAACGGAAAGTCAACGAGGCAATAACGACCCGATAGCAGGGAAAGCGCTACAGAAGCGGACATGTCGGGACTTGTTCCAAAAAAGACTCTACCGTTTACTTCCCTTAGTTTGGACAACAGCTCATTGCGGACCAGCCCGTGGTATAACTTGGGCAGGGCATCGGTACCTTGGCAGGCATTCTGCAACGCGTTATCCAGGCGTTCACGCACATCCCAATCGGTCACAGTGGCGTCGAACGGTTCGAGATAGATTTTACCGGCATGAGCATCGCCGTAAAACTTACTACGAAAATCTGGCCAATAGTAAGTTGCGCGAACCCTAGGCGTGAGCATTGCGATCGAGTTATCTTTCGCGTACTGGGCAAACTCCATGATCCGATTGGAAACACTATCATCGTCTCCAATTAGACATACGTACTCTCCAGTCGCCAAGGCAACGGCACGCTCGTGATTTTCTGTCATTGAAAGGCGACTTTGATAATGAACGTACACAAGCCTGTGATCGCTTTGCCCCGCAGCCCACTGCGCAAGTTCGCATGCATCGTCACTGGTGTCATGAACCACCACCTGTAGTGCGTCAGACTGAATTTCGAGCAAGCTTTTTACGCACGAGATAGCGTACTTAGATCTATTGTGGGTGGGCACTACCACCGTAACCAAATATTGCACACTCATGACTCAGCTGATTCCTTATATACAAGTTCTGTGGAACTGTACGATTTAATAGCCAGTTACTAACCCTGGAAATTATGAGCTCCGCAACCCCGAAAACCGCATGCCGGATGAGGACTACTCATAAGAAGGCGTCTAATGACTGGGATGATACCCGCTCAGGTGACTTCGGACCATCCACCCATGAAAAGATCCCGCAAATCCACCGACCATCGCACCATTAATGAGGCACCTTGACGGGCTGCCAGCTTGGGTTCGCTTCGCGGATCGCACCCATGGAAGCGTCTGCACCTAATGAGGTTGAAGGTTATACCGCATAACGCCTCAAGACGCTCTACAGCCGCTGGATGGCGCGATGAAGGCTGCCGCATGCACAGGCCAAATGTTCGAGTAGCTTACTGACGACTTCGATGCGTGCCCTGCTAACCCCAGCGGCGCGTCAATCGCTGCGTTTCAAATGAGGGCTGTTGCACCACAGCGTCAGAGCGAATAATGGTGGCTGGCTCCCGAAAAGAGGATCGTGAGCACAGAATCGCGCTTAAACGGGTAAGGTTGAGTGTATGACTGGTGGATTGCTTACCAAGGGATATGTCGCATGAGCATGACCCCCACAGCTACAGAACGGAAGTTCGGCCCTCAGTTTCTACAACGAGCCTCTCGCCCGGCTTTTTTCAAAGCTTCATTCGCCTTTAACGGAGGGCGCCAGCCAAGTAAGTTGCGGGCTTTACTGGAGTCAATCACTAATGAACCGCATAGCTGTTCAAATAGATTTTTCTTACCGATAATACCGGCACCTAAACGCAACAAGCTAACAGGGACGGGAAGAAAACGGGCTTTTTTTCCCATACCTTCAGCCAAGGATTGCACGATTTCGGATATTGACAATTCAACACCATCCGACACTAAAAATATCTGACCCGCAGCGTCAGGATGATTCGCGCAAAGAACAATAAAATCAACCAGGTTTTCTAGCGCTATCATACTGCGCTGATTACGCACCAAACCAAACGGCAGCGGCACACCCTTAGCGACCAATTTCAATAGCTTGGAGAAATTACCAGGCGCATTTCCTGCATACACAAGAGGTGGCCGAATAATTACGAGTTCCATAGTCGTATTTTTCAACAAGCTCGTCAAAGCCTGCTCAGCTTCAGATTTTGATACTGCATAATTAGCCTGAGGCTCAGACATGGAAAGCTCGGTAAAAGGAGCTCCTAGAGTATTATTACCATTAACCCCTATCGAACTAATGAAAACAAATCTCTTTACGCCCGCCTCTAAAGCTTGCCTAGCCAAGGCTATTGTTGCTTCAACATTAACCCGTCGAAAATCAACTAAAGGATGAACGGATGTTTCTTTTAATATATGAGCGCGAGCTGCCAGATGGATAACGACATCGACCTCAGTCAAGGCATCCGTCCATTTGGTTTCAGGGGTTAAATCAGCAATCTGCGCTACATTCACAGCATCGGGAAAAACCACTGTAGCATTACGTACCGCTACAGTTAAAGAGCACTCGGTATCCGAAGCAATGCGCTGTACGACAGCTTGGCCGACAAAGCCTGTGGCACCTGTTAACAGTAGCTTCATAATTTGTTTATCATCCTGAGTTAATAGCCCCTCATGACACCGCATCATCGGCGGCGTTGAGGTTGATTCTGCAGGCTTGCCCGTCAGTCGCCACCTGCACTACAGATGCAACGCCCCAATTTAACATGTGCAGCGCTGACAGGAAGAGAGGCGTCGGCCACCAGAGGAAATGCCAGGAATTAGAAGCACGCATTACGCCAATGTGACACACCATGACATCTATAGTGGGAAAGCGATTTTTCCGAAGCCGCCTTCTAGACCTAGGCGATGTCGTGCGTGTGTCAAAAGAGCTGAGTTACAGCATATGCGACCATCAAGGCTCGAGGCGGCGCTGCTGGTAGATCCAATCGACGATCTCACCGTCTGGCGTATAACCACTGACCGTGTCGCGCAGTAATTGACGAACGCGGGTATAGTCATCCTGCTCAAGTGCAGCAAGCAATTCCGTGAGTTTAGCCTTGAGTACATCCCAAGACAGATAATCTTCATTTGCACTCATTATCATAGGATGCTGAGTTGCGACAACGTTATCACCAATCAGCAACTCTTCGTATAGCTTTTCACCAGGTCGAAGCCCTGTGAATTCTAATGCGATATCACCATGCGGATTCTTGTCCGAACGAATACTCAAACCAGACAAATGAATCATCTTTTCCGCCAGCTCGATAATTTTAACTGGCTCACCCATATCCAGGACAAACACGTCACCACCCTGCCCCATGGAGCCAGCCTGGATCACCAGCTGCGCCGCTTCGGGAATGGTCATGAAGTAACGGGTGATCTTCGGGTGCGTAACAGTCAGCGGACCGCCCGACTTGATCTGCTTGTGGAACAGAGGAATTACCGAGCCCGAAGAACCCAGCACATTGCCGAACCGGACCATGGTGAAGCGGGTCTTGTTAACCCGCGACACATTGCCCGTATCACCAAACAACACCGGCGCGACCTCCCGACTCAGTGCCTGTAGCGTCAACTCCGCTAGACGCTTGGTGCTGCCCATCACATTGGTCGGACGCACAGCCTTGTCCGTGGAAATCAACACAAAGTTGGCCACACCGACCTGCAGTGCAGCCTGGGCCGTGTTAAGCGTGCCAATAACGTTGTTCAGAACGCCTTCGGCAATGTTGTGCTCGACCATAGGCACATGTTTGTAAGCGGCGGCGTGGTAGACCGTATCTACTTTCCAGGTTTTCATTACGTCCCGCAGCTTGTCCGGATTGCGGACGGAACCAAGGATCGGCAGCAGACGAACCGACAAGGACTCACGAGCGATACGCTGCTCAAGCTCCGACAAGATAGAATAGAGATTGAATTCGCTATGTTCAAAAAGCAAAAGCGTGGTCGGATGCAACTCAAGAATTTGCCGACACAGTTCCGAACCGATAGACCCTCCCGCTCCTGTCACAAGAACGCTTTGTTCTTTTATACAGTGCTCAAGCAATTCGTCCTGCGCTGGTACTGCGTCGCGTCCGAGCAAGTCGACGATGTCCACTTCCTGGATATCGTCGACCTTAACTCGGCCACTGGCCAAGTCCATAAACCCTGGCACGCTTCGAACGTGAAGAGGAAAGCCTTCGAGGAAACCGAGAATCTCCCTGCGACGACCACGGTTGGACGAAGGAATCGCAAGAAGAATCTCTTGAGCTCCCGTGGCGTCAATCATTCGCTGAATATGTTTTGGCTTGTAGACCTGAAGGCCGGAGATCACGCGATCAGAAATACCGGCGTCATCATCAATGAACGCTACCGGGCGCATAACGCGCCCCATGCGCAGGGCTGCGACCAACTGATTACCTGCGGCACCAGCACCGTAGATCGCGACTCTGGGTAGTCCGTTATCGCGATTGGTGAAAGGAACATGCTGGGCTGCGGAAAACCAATCACCCAAGAAATATTGACGCATGGACAAGCGCAGCCCGCCAACCATTATCAGACTGAGCCACCAATAATTAAAAATGATTGAGCGCGGCACGACATTCTGATGATTGCTATACCAATAAACTACTACACCGAGAATTAATGAAGAAAGGGTAACAGCCTTGATAATTGCGATAAGTGCGTCATTGCCGAAATAGCGCATCACGGCACGATACAAACCAAAGCGAATAAACAGAGGTATAGCTATGACTGGAGCACTTATAAAGAGCCAAGTGTGAGTAAGGAAGGGATTGACAATGTCTTCCAAACCCAGGCGAACAACAAATGAAAGCCATAATGCCGCCCATACGAGAACGATATCGGCGGAGACCTGAATCAATCGTTTTTGGCGGCGCGGCAGCTCGACCAAAACCTTGCGTAACCTATCCATAACCACCTCAAACAAATCACTTTATCCCTAAACGCCATTCCTGCGCATCTTTACCGAACCTCTGCGGCACCCGCTTTGAATTTTAAGGCTAGAAAAATCAAAGGCGTATATGCCAGAACCAAACCTACTACCCCATCAACCCCTTTAATTACGACCAAGATCGCAATCGGCAACAGCCAAAGTAAATTAATCAATCCAACTGCTAACGTTACTGGTAGATGAGCACCATATCGACGAGATGCAAACTGATATGCGTGACTACGATGGGCCTCATAGACCTTCTCGCGCCTCAAAAGACGATGGATAAGCGTGACAGTTGCATCGACAATAAAAGTCCCGAGCAATATCAACCAACCCCAAAAGAGATCTGGATTCTCCCATGCCCCTTGCAGCGAAAGCGTCCCGAGCACTATACCCAAGAACCCGCTTCCGGCGTCCCCCATGAAAATTCTCGCCGGTGGAAAATTCCAATATAGAAAGCCCCCAACAGCAAATGCAAGAAGTAAAGGAGCCCAAATTAAATGCTGCGAGCCCGAAAGCCAATAAAGCAAAGCTGCGCCGATACAAACGCTTATCGCCTCGAGACTTGCCAAGCCATCAATGCCATCCATGAAGTTGTACAGGTTCAACATCCAAACCAGATAAAGAACTGAAAGCACACTACCTAACCACCCCATATCTAATGCAACGCCAAACATGGTAATTGGTGGTAATCCCCCGAGCCAAAACAAGACCCAGACAGCAGCTCCAAAGTGCCCCAACAACCTCCACCTGGCCGCAATGTGACCATGATCATCCAGAAACCCTATGATCGCCACTGCAGCTCCGGCACCAAGCAATGCCCAAATGCTATACCAAGGCAAAACCTCAGAGTACCCAAGCACAGGCAATAAAAGCATGAAGCTCAGTACAATTGACACGCCACCTCCTCTAGGAGTGGGTACCGCGTGAGAGCTACGGCCATTAGGAATATCTATTAGACTATTAGCAAGAGCGTATTTTCTTAATCCAAAAGTCAAAAGTAAAGATACACACAACACCAAGGGCAACAGCGAAACCAAAATCATTTCCGACTCTCCAGATTACTTTTTATAGCTTTAGCCGGGAATTCTGAAACACTGACCGGAGGTGCCCACTGCAAAAGCTCTTGATTTTTTTACATCAACCTGCGATGAACCACTCGACCGACTTGAAAGCTCTTCCTTTTTCATAGGTTTTGCTGCTGCCACTAATATTCTTTCGGAAATCGGGATAAGAAAAGCTTTTCTTCCTGACGCATCTGCCACCTTTCTTCGCTTATCGACACCGAGCCAAAAGGCAAAGGAAGAGGTATTTTCTTGCTTAAAAACTTCATCGTATTCAAAAAGCCAGCTTTAACACCCGACCCACAGACCATCAAAGGCCGAACAACCCCCGCTTCCATACTTTGTTCAGCCGGGAGGTCAAGCAACTCACTCTACCCATCAAACACTGAAACTCCATCTGCTCTGGTACCTAAATGTGCTACCCCTGCACCAAGGGGCTAGGCGTCACTCAAGGAAATATCTTCGCTTTCTCGTTGAGCCAATGTGTCAACTTGACGATTTGACTGCAGAAGCAGCGGCTCGCCGGCGATCTGCGCTATGCAAGCCTCGGTGAAATCATCTGATGTACGACGTTGCAAAGCTTTCCGCCCCCCCCCCAGCGCCTCCACCCTCATGCAGCACAAGGGGATTTTCTGGTTATTTTTTATAAGGCGGCATTCAGCCACTAACACAGGATATTACAAACCTTAACGATTCGCAAAATCTGCCCACAATCCTGCCTGAGTGAAGCAGGTTACCCTCTGACCCGGATCCAAAATTGGCGAACAACGCCAAGAAACACGCCAAAAAGCAACCCAAAGAACAAACCCAACCCGAGAATCAATGCCTTTTTAGGTTTAACTGGCGAGTCCGGCGGCCGGATCACGCCATCGAGACGGTAAACAGCCACATCCTCGGCCTTGACTGTAAGCGACTTATAGAAGTCATGCAGGCCTTGCAACTTACGCAAATCGGCAATGAAAGCATCGTCAGATTCCCGTGCTTGGAGATTTTTGACCTCGGCCTCCAGGGCCTTGGTACCGCGCAAATAGATCAGACGAGGATCGTCAACACCGGACATATCGCCTGTGACACTACCAGAAACAATCATGTGCTCTTTCAGACCGATAGCGCTGGCAACCTTCTCCGCTTCACGCAACCGGAGAATTGTATCCCGCCTTACATTAGCGGCACTCTCGCGCAACATCGCTATCTGCGCCTCAATATCTCGTGCACGCACCTTGATTTCTTTAGAAACGTTTTTGATTAGCTCTTTTTTGGTCGTCTCGCTGGCCCGATCAACATACTTGCGCAACCACTCTGCCGCTTGTACAGGTTGCTCATTAAGGGTTACGACAGAAAACCGCTCAGCAAAATCTTTGCTCGGCTGATCAATTGTTAAGTCTGCTGAAAACTGGCGATACAAAGAATCCTGTGAACCATGACGACGGGACTCACTCAACGAGGGCAAATAAATCTCATTAAAGAACTCACTCCGTAGCGATTCCGACTGAAGATTACGAATAAACACAGAGTAGACATCTTTTACCGAATAAGGCTTCAGACCCGATTCAGCTGTTCGTCCGTAATTGAAATCCGCAATGTCATTTTCGGTCGGAGGCAAGATGTAGGCTCGCGCCTCATATACGGGCTTACTTAAAAATGCATAGGATCCTGCTGCCAAAGTTATCAACCCAGCAACGATGAGAACCAGCCATCGCTGTATCCAAACTCCTCTCAGCAAGTCAAATAAACTTACTTCTTCTAGACTTTGATTACCTGAGTTGTTTTCTCGCATATACTACATCAACCTATCTAATTTTATAGACCGCAACGCCAATCGCTAAGCTTGCCTATTTACCTTGCGTCGCGCCCTTATAGCCATGCCCAGTATTGGCCCGACGACCATTCCGACCAGCAGAGCAATTACTACACAGGTAGATACGGAAATCTCAACACTAGGCCAACCGAAAAAAGTGATTATGACAGATTGCTGATTTTCAAGCATGAAAACGACTATGGCCAGGATAACCAACAACAAAACGAGCAGCTGCACCAAATGCTTAAGCCTTCTCACGGGCACCTTCCTTCCAGCAGCTCAATTATCATCCTCTTCCTCCTCATTCACCCGATCCCGTAGCTCCTTCCCCGGCTTGAAATGCGGAACAAACTTGCCATCCAGGCTAACCGACTGGCCGGTCTTCGGATTACGCCCTACACGAGGCGCACGGTAGTGCAATGAAAAGCTGCCAAACCCACGGATC